>Ga0209208_10003647_pt1 | contig 22023 bp, 19 predicted proteins | sample S1TSphfallax_3_FD_187694 | JGI IMG/M metagenome (GOLD analysis project Ga0209208, IMG submission 187694) | Host-associated microbial communities from peat moss isolated from Minnesota, USA - S1T2_Fd - Sphagnum fallax MG (SPAdes) (version 2) | ecosystem: Host-associated > Plants > Peat moss >...
TCCTCCTCCTCCTGCTGCCGCCGCTGCTTCACCACCGTCATGTACTCCTTGCACTGGCACTGGGTATCCCTGAGCCATTCGCCCCTTTCTATAATTCATCTTGCCACCACGCATTTCTCTCTCTCTCTCTCTCTCTCTCTCTCTCTCTGTAGCAGATAATGGAGCTCTAATTTACATCAGGTTTTTTGAACACGATCGGAGCTTCCGTCAACAAGAAAACTCAGATTTCTGTATAGAAGTTGTGGTGAATTTGCATGTACAAGGGCAAAAGAAAAAGGAAGAAAACAAATGGGTTTGTGGACAATTCTAGGAACCTTATTAGGTCGGCAGGCAGAAGAAGGCACCTTGCACTTGGGATTTTTGCTTGCCGCAAATCCTGCCAGGCCAAGTGCACAAACGTGTGCCGTGAAGTGACCACTCCCATATAGGCAACAAGCAGCTGACGTATATTATCTCGTATAAAAAGTACGTATTACTATGCGTATATTCTCAAGTATTGTATACAATACACAATACAACTCAGACCCCTTTCAGTTCTCACAATGATTCTTTTAATCTCATAACCATGGATCTCAAAAATCAAAGAACCAATGTGTGAATATATATATATATATATAGAGAGAGAGAGAGAGGGAGAGATAACCATGGTTGTCAAAACAATGAAAATACATCTAACAACCTTCCATAGAATAATATTGGTTTCTTTTGTTGGTTCTTGGAGAGTTATGGGGACACCTAATCGAACGCAAGGTCAAATCATAAATATCATAGTACACCGGTGAGAGAAAGGAAGGGGAGGAAGCTCCAGTAGAAAGCCAAAGAAAGAAAGAAAAAAAAAACCTTCAATTCCACAGGAAAGGAAACATCTGCAGCAACTCGTTGTTTGTCGCCACTACTGCCGCTGCACAAGAGCCATCGCTCAAGCGCTCCTTTGCTCGCTCATGCGCTCAGTCTGCTTCGTCCGCGGTTCACCACGGCTCCTCCTTTTTGCTGGGACCCAACCTCGACCTACTACTACATGCACGCCATTGAGCCGTCCGATCGGTCGCATTCATTACATTGTACAGTTGAAGACGACGAGATGATGCGATCGACCTACTACTACATGCACGCCATTGAGCCGTCCGATCGGTCGCATTCATTACATCGTACAGTTGAAGACGACGGGATGATGCGATCTGTATTATACAAAACGTGCTAACCCTAACCCCCTTACCCCCAAGGAGGAGGACCACCGCCGTCGGACAGACAAACACCTAAAATACTATTTATATATATAAAATATCATAGTATACTTGGTAAGGAAATTTTTCACTATTATAGAACCCATATAGTTGTTGGATAACCATTCATGTGAATGGATGTTTGTTTATTAAAGTGTGTGTCTGTACATGAAGCAAATAGTGGATGTAACATATTTGATTGCAAGAAATCCTCCTAAATTCTTCTACGGAGTTTATACATGCAAAATAAGAGAATTGATGGTGAAAAGGCGAGCTTAAAGAGCATGTGTCAACGACTCTATTTTTTATTTATGTGTGTATTTAGATTCCTCATGAAAAGAAGCCTAGGGTGTTATGCCAAGGGGAGATCTTTTTATTGGCAAGGACATTGTGTTTAGATTCTTTATAGAGTATGAGAGCTTAAGGATTTTGGCCACTAGGTAATAATAGGTCTATTTTTATATGAGGATTTTTTTAAAGATGATATTTTGGCTTGTGTTGAAACTTGAAATTAGTTATAGAATTGTAATATCTTGAAAGATTTTGGTTTTCTTTAGAGGATTGTTTTGACGATTATATTTTTTCATAGTGAAATATTTGAGTTTTCATAATTCTTCTTTTGCCTTAAGATACTTTTTAATGTAAATAGCAAGGCCACAATGTGACACACCCATTTTTTTATATGTTCCCATGTTGGATAGAGGGGAAAAAAAAAAAAAAAAATTGTATGTGGACATTCCCTGCTGAGTGGGTTATGGTGAAGTTGGGGAACACCTTGTAAGGTCACGCCCTTAAGTGGCCCTCCCCAAGGAGAACCCACTCAAGGGGCACATGACGTGAACATGATGTCTTTGCAACCTAAGATGCTTGTTAGGAATAAGGGATTCTTCTAGTAGGCCTCACATTTTTGGAATGTTTTTATCCAATAAAAGATGGATCGTTGGAACCATCATAAGGGAGACAAAAAAGGAGGGTCGAAGAAAGGCCAAAAGACACATAGCTCGCAGGACCAAAAATAAATAAAATTAGTTTCATCCCTCTAATGTCGTCACCCACCATCCCTTTAATGTCATCACCCACCGTCCCTCTACTGTCGTCTGCATGCAAATTGTGAGACTTGATAATACGGAAGGTTTTCTCTATAACAAAGGTTAAAGGACGCTTGAAAAACAATATTAACATGCTACTTGAAAAATTGAATGAAAAAAGATAAATGATGTTTCAATCATTTATTATGAAAAAGACAAGCACATTCTTTGATGAAACGATTCATATCATGTTCAAGTGCGCCTTCCACCTTCATCACCGTCAGAATAAAGTGGTGCCTTTCATGAAGCCCTCTCTACTTACAAATGTTAAGAATGGTGTTAGGTTTTACAATTACATTTGTTGGTTGATTAATGACATTCAAAAACATTATTTTTCTTATCAAGTCAATAATCATCACATCAACAATGAAAACTTGATTCTCTCAAGTTATGTAAAGACTGATTTCTAATGAAACTCTTGACATAAATATGTGTTAGGTTTTACAATTACATTTGTTGGTTGATTAATGACATTCAAAATCATTATTTTTCTTATCAAGTCAATAATCATCACATCAACAATGAAAACTTGATCCTCTCAAATTACGTAGAGACTGATTTATAATGAAACTCTTGACATAAATATGTATCACTGATATTTCCATACAATGTGTTCACTTTTTTGGTAACAACATACATGATATTTTAAATGGTGTCATATACAGTATGATTATTTGTTAACCTTCAAATGAACAACAAACTAAGTGTGCGTCAAATGTGTCTAAGTCATGTTCACACTCACACCTAAAAAATTTAAATATCAAAGGCTAAATCAAATTGAAACAAAAACATAATGTTAAAATGAAAATAAAATGTGTGATAAACCTCCATAACAAAAAAATCATCGTTTTTTTTTATGATTCTTTCAGTTTCTCATAGCAACTTTTTTAACACTTTCAAATACAAAATGAACAAATAAATGACTTAACAACCAACCATAACCCTTCCCCTTATCCAAACAAAAAACAATGAGAATTACTTATATCAACATTGCATGTTAATGAAATATAACAACCCCTATTGATGGTACTTACATACACTGCTTGTTGAATTTCTTCTTTTGGGTTCAAAACCTGTTTGGGGGGGAATCTGCAAAAAGTGGAAAGATGATAAGAAGACAAGTCAGGGACTCAAAAAAGAAGAAGAAGAAAAAACGGAAAGAAGAATCTTTCCACCGCAGCAACCTCCTCCCCCCATTTTCTCTCTCGTCAACAATATGTGTGTGTTGAATGTCATTGCGCTTCATTTGGAGATTGCAAAGGAAGGAGCATATCCAAATGTTGTAACAGGGAAGGAAAGAGATTTATCCACAAAGACAATCGGTGGTGGTGGACCCATGCGCAGAGCCTTTCGACGCAGTCAGATATTGTTACTTGGCACTTTAGCCATTACAAAAGGATTGCACTACTTGCTGTGAGATGAACACAATTGCGCTACACCTTACTATGCCCAGACGATAAAACAAAGAATCAACACTACCCAAGACGGGCGGCAGATGTTGGCTGCAGGGCTTTACTTCTCTTGTGCTGTGTTGTGTACACTTCAACTCAAGTACAGGGAAGCAAAACCCATTTTGTGGGTGATCTCCAAATGAGATACGCCTTGAAGGTATCTTATTTTACCTTGATATGCTCTTTTTTCCCATCCATTCCTTGCAGATTGAGTTGGTGTTTTGGCTTCAATTTGGTGGTTGTTGCATCAGGGCTATCATTTGCTGTTACTAGGGGGGAAGGGGAAAAAAAAGTTCTTGGGCATGTTGAGTTGACATATCAAACATTTGACATCGAACACATGCTGCCATGGTTTTGGAGGGCTTCATTTCTAGTGGGTTTTGTTTGTACTTGTTTGCAAATGTTGTATCTGTTGATTCTGTTCTCCAAATGGTTTGTGTTTTGAAGGTATATTATTGGGCCCTGAGGTATTTATTCTCTTTTTCACCCATTCTTTGGGCAATATTTTAGACTAGTGTTGGGCTTCTGGGTTGCAATTTGTGATTGTTGTACCAGACTGATCATGGGCTACAAATTTGGACCTAAATAAATAACACATCATGTTGGCACTAACTGATGGCACAGGGGACAAGTACAAGTTTTTTTTTCCTGAGGAGATGGGTCATCTTGTTTCTTTGTTTGTGTGGGCATTTGATCTACATTTGATGTCTTTTGAGGGTTATGTGATGGATTGGGGCAGAGGAAAAGATCAAGTAGATCAGCACTATTATAAGCTATTTTGGAGGTATGTTCCGCACATGCTTGCTTAGAGGAATTTGTTTCCTTTTGGGCAAGATTGAAGGGTTTTCTTTGGATTTCTATGCTTTCATTTTTGAGGATTTTAGAGGTTTTGTGGGTTTGGGGTGTGTTGGGAGGCTTTGTGGTGATAGTTCAAAGCATCTGATATTTGTAGCTGGTGGTTCTTTGCCTTGCTTTGCTGCAGCTAAGAAAAATCTTGTGAGGTGGAAGTAGAAAATAAGTTTCTGGCCATAGTTTCTGTGAGCTAGTTGTGTAGGTGTGTGAGTGCTTGGTATTAAAAGAGGTGAATTGTAGCCCAGTATAGGCTTTGCTTTCCAGGAATTGGGTGGTGAGCTGAGATATCAAAACTAGATGTAGGGCATGCAACTATGGTGTGCCTGGGTTCTTTTCTGTCGGCCTTTGTTTCCACTTCACATCAAATTGAGGACAGTGAAAATCTTGTGCCTGATCTCCCAAAGCTTTGTGCTCTGAGGGTTTGTCATCAGGCACCAATGGGTTTTATTTCACCCAATCCTGGTGATATTTTACACCTGCTTTTTTTTTCTTTTGGCTGCAGTTTTAAAGATGTTATGTGGTTGCTGCACCATCAGGGGTATCCTGAGAGGTTTGGAGTGTTTGTCTCAATGTGTGGAAATTTTTTTGGTTTTGATGCGAAAGTCAAAGCTTTTCATGTCTCTGGCTGGTGGTGCTTTTTCCTGTTTTCTACAAGAAGTGAGATCCTGGAAGAATGAAGCACTGCAGAGTGGAAGATAAGTTTCTGGCCATGATGTTCATGACCAAAACCTGCAGGTGTACACAGGAGGGTATGGTTTTCAAAGGTGTGAACTGGAGCTAGGTTCCTTTCATGCTAAAAGGATGTGTTCCAAGACAATCTGTTTGTTTTAAAGTGGAGATAGTGCATCTGTTGCTCTACTCAGGAAGTTCTGGTGTCTTTGAAGTGGCCCAGAGATAGGGCAGAGAGGTGAAGCCAAAGTGAGAGATTGTATCCTTGCATTTTTTACCAACAGGTAGCCCATTCGCACATCACAATGAAGTTGTGTGGTTTTTCAGCAGTTATAGAAGTTGTTTGCTGTTGAGGTTGGATCTCTGCTGCAGGTCATCTGATGTTTGCAAATGGGTGGATGGTGATCCCTCCTTCTGTGAGAATCAGGTTGCCCCCAAAGTCCATATGGTAGTCAGTTCTCCTTTGTAGCAAGGAAAGCAACCAGGACTTTTTTTTGGGGTGTTTCTATGGTCTCTTCTCAATAATAGGCAGGAATTATTTTCTAAATCTGGTACATGACAGTATGCCAAAGAGCATTCAATGATCTTGGAAAGGTTTAGGGCACGGGTAAGCTTGCCATGTTGTTCTTTGTAATCCTTGAAGTTTGTGCTTTTTCAGAAGGTTCCTAATTAACAACAAAGACCACAAAAACTCCAGCACAGTTGTGGATTGTGAATCACTTTCAGTCTTGTTCACAGTACTTGCACTAGAATGGTGATGAATTGTGAGTAGGCAATGAAAACCGTAATGCCAGACAATGTGTATTCCCCTGGAGCTGTGATGTACAGAAGGCAGTTAATGTTTCAAAGTACTTTCACCGCTGAGATGTTGATGCACAAAACTAGTATGTTCTTCCATCACAAAAGCCATTAGAATGCACATGCTTTGTTAGGGTTTTCCATGAAGACTGCCCTTGAGTAACACCATACTGATTTGCATGCTACAAAATATGTTTGAACTTGCAGTAGCCAGGAGCACTCTTGAACTTCTGCTGTTTTGCTTCAAGTAGATCTTGAACCCTATTGTTGAGGAGTGAGAAAATGGCCTAATTTTTCTCAATGAGGTTGGCAAGAAATCTGTGACTCGCCTGCATGCTGCTAGATGCATCAATGAGCTATACTTGTGTTGTGTTGTGTTGCATTGTATTGAGCTCTGTCTTTCCCTCTATCTAGTAGATAGTACTCATATGGAAACACTGTGTTATGTTCCAAAGTCAGATTCACTGTTTTGACCAGTGTTGTGCGGTCATTTGAATTTTCAAAGAACAATTGGGTTCTGGCTTTTTTAATATTTCAAAATCAGAGAGCTGCTGGCTCTGGTTCTTTGAACGAAAATCATAATCAAAGAACCACTGGTCCTAGTTATTTCACAACTGTTAAGAACCGGCAGGTTTCTGGTTGGTTACTTGATTTGTTCAATTTTTGAAAACAATGGTTATATACCAGAACTGATCTTTTAGAACTGTAGTTACACATGCTAATTAACTACCCAACACTGGTTTTTGACCTCGTTCTCTCTGGTATCACTTTCTCTGCTCAGCAAATCCCTCTACTTTAAGATTAATTGAAGCTCTAGCAAGAAGAGAAAGTGTTATTGTTGCAAGTTGTGTGCAATTGAGGAAGAATGTTTGTTTCATGCTTGGTTATTCGTTTCCAATTGTCAGACATCTGTTTCTTCATACAGCAATGAAGGTGGATTTGCAGCCTGGTTAATGGGATTGTAATTTGGAAGATCCCCCTTTTTTGTCCAATTTTTTTATTTTGCAAATGTGGCAATTTTTTGCTGGAAAAACAGGTTTTACAGTTTAAATGCAGGTTCTCCCAAGTTTTTCTCAAAATGTCTTTTGCAAAGTACCAAAAATTCACCAGACCGAAGCACTTTATTTGGGGATATCAACAAAACAATAGGAGGATGAGGGGGAGTAATACTTTGACTTCCCCTGACCTGAAAATCATTATATCATCCTCCAATAAATTTGCAGTGAACTGGAAAGCTCTAAAACATCTTGAATTCCATGACAACAGAAGAAAAAAATCTGGTTTTTCCAAGCATCTCAGACAGAATGAACCTCAGTGGATGCTTAGAAATTCAATCACTGAGCTTCTGTACAGCCTTTTTATCAAAGGTAACGCCAGTCTTGTTGATTCTAGGTCTATCAGCTAGTTCCAGCTACTCTTGTAAGAGCATCTCCACCAACGCTCAGTATGCGACCCTGCACTGGAAATCTATGGGTTTTTCTTTTTTGGTTTTCCTTGTCGTGCTGCTGGAAAGAAACTTTCTAGTTCTTTACATGCAGTAAGGACCTTGGATGGGGGCATAACCAGAGTTTGAAGTCTGGTCAAGGTAAAGAGCCAAGGCAAATTATCCACCATCTGTGTAGAATATGGATTTACCGATATGTATACAACCCTTAGTAGAAACAGGGCACAAAACATAACCACCCAACATTTGCAACTCATTTTTACTGGGTGGGAAGTTGGGACTTTAATTGGAAATAGGTAGTGAGAGTGTGACCAACCTCTTGTTTGTGGCCATTGCGTATGCAGGAAAATCAATTTAGTTCAGGAATACTAAAAGGAAAGGAGCAAACATGGCAAGAGTTAAAAGTATTGCAAGGCCTTGAAGTTGCCACAACCAAGGAGCAACTTGAATTCAATTTCTGCAAAGTTGTGTAAGTAATGTCCACACTCCATATAAAAATGGCTAATTGTTAGGGGGCATCCAACCGTCGGACTTGCATTTCATTTGAAAGGTTTAGGGTTTAGGGTTTAAGGGCTAAAACTTGCATTAATCCACTAAGTCCCAAAGGCATTAGGTGCACCTTCATGCTTGAAATTTGGAAATTCAAAATCCACTTCAAGGAATCCATGGTGGCCTAAACAAAGAGAGTGGCTAGAAATATTTGCAAGTATTTGTGCAAATGGACCTTTAATCCATGATTGCGTGGATGAGTAGCTACTCTTGCCATCCCAAGTAGTTTGATGTAACCTCCAATGTGGAGTTTTCACATTTCTTTGCATTTCATTTTGGTGATTTCCAAAATGAATTTGAAATGCTTTTGGGTCCCTTTCCACCTATCATACACACAACACAAGATCATAAATTGTGTAATATCGATGTTGTGACCAACTAAAAAAGTTACATCCTCCCTATTAGTTCTTCAAAAGAAAATTGTATGATCACTTAAAGAAACCAACCTTCAATGGTCCCTATTTGATGTGAGGACACTTTTGGTGTACTTCATTAGATGGGCCAATCAGACATATGTATGCTTGAACTATTACATTTCTATTCACCCTATCATACATTATCTTTTTGTTGTTGGTTTCCAGCAAAAAAAATCCCCGTCTTGAAACAAGTCATCATGATGAATGTGAAGAACCTTGAATGTTCACATCTTGGTTTATGTTGTCAGATCAATGCACTACAAAAAGGGATTTTTTTTATCAAGTTTAGATATCATGAGGTGAAAACAATGGGAAGCTTCACATGTTGGAGTCTTACAAACAAATTGCATTGACATCATCCATGTCTAACTGATAGATGAGCACCTCAAAGGTATGCCTTTTTTCCATATATTATTCACAATATAATGTTAGCACTTCAAGAGAACATGGGTTTTCTACTCACAAAAATTACATGCCAATCATTATTTAATGTCAATTTTTCCCTTTTAATGTAATACATGTCACAATAAACATCACACATTGTATATTGTAAGGGATGAATTACAAAGTTTACCTCACATGTGTCATGACTCATGGCTTTTTGTTTTAGAAAAACCACATTCTCTTGTAATGTAGGATCAAAACAATGGATACAAGCAAGTGATGTAGAGATGGTTAAAATTGACACATGCTCACAATGGACACATGACATAAAAATCACACTTTGAATTGTGTTTTTTATTGAATGTCATTTTCAAACACACTTCATGATGGGTATGGAAACATGCTTGAAACAAATTTTATTTTAAGGATCGTTCTTTGAACATGTACAATGGGTAAGGCATGCAAGATATTGATAGTCAATAATTGTCTTTCTTGCATTTTACATCATGTGGTTTGTGAAAAAAATATTCATGTTGCCAAGATATTAAGCTTTTACAAATTGTGCATGTGCAGCATGCAAACACCATGGTAAATAAAGATCATGAACAAGAGGAACATGCACTATTTTATGAAGGAGTCACACAATCAAAAGAAGCACTTCCTTTCGATATGAGGATAAATCCGCAAGATATTAAGGTTGGGAAACAAATTGGAAAGGGCACCTATGGGGTAGTCCATGAGGCATCTTGGCTTGGTTGCAAACTAGTTGTCAAAATTGTAAAATCAAATAACATCCATGTACTACAAAAGGAGGTGGCGATACTTTCAAAACTTAGGCACCCACATATTGTACTATTAGTAGGTTTTTGTGTAGATGATGATAGAAGCATGATTGTGATGGAACAATTGGATGGAGATTTGCGTCAACTTATTAAACAACAAGGCAAGGATCCACCATTCCCACAACATGTAGCAATAGACATCATTTCCCAAATTGCAACAAGCATGGCATATTTACACGAGAAAGGCATTTTCCATGGAGATCTAAAAGCATCCAATGTGTTGGTGACCCATCATGGTGTCGATGTTTTAGTGAAAATCACAGACTTTGGGGAATCACAAAGTATGCAACTCACCAACAAGCAATGTGAAATGAAGATGAGTGGTGATCATCATCCAAGTTTGTCCAACTTTGGAGTGTATTCTACATCATCATTCTCTGGAATAGTCGGGACAACGGGTTGGAGGGCGCCGGAGGTGTTTCCTCTCAAGGTGTGTTTATTATTGAAACATAGACCTTTTATACCCTTTACTACAAATTTGGGGAACTCAAATGCATGTATATAACAAACACACATAATTGATTTTTTTGGGAAGGCAATTTGGCAATTAAGGGTTTTTTATTATTTCATAAAAATGAGTTGAAACATTTTTAGAACCTCATTATATATTACAGTTAAAATAGTTGTCAAACTTAAGCCTTTGATTAATAGCTTTTCAATATAACGTCAATTGATTGTTAATGGACCCCAAAATATTAGTTGAAATAATTGAGCTTTACTTGAAAAGTTTTAATCCTTCATGAATACAAATATTAGTTTTTTTATAGAATGGTGTCATATTCCATTTCAAAACAATGGCTAAAATTACATTCAAAGTAACATGCTAGTCATGAAATAATGTCCCATGTAAAATGCCAAGTTTGGCATCTCATTGGAAAATTATGTTTTGGTTGCATGTGATTAGATGGGAGAGAACATTATCGAAAAGAAGGCCTTGAAAGAAGAAAAGTTGGTGTTTTTGAAGGGGGAAAATCAAACCATTTCTAATATCATTGTGGAAGATGGTGACGTGAAGTTATTTTCAACGGAACCCACATACACTGCCAAAGCGGATGTGTATAGTTTCGCAATGACATGTTATGAAGTCCTTACAGGAAATGTTCCATTCGATGGGTTCTTACGATTAGCAATCCATGACAAGATAATGGAAGGAGTGCGGCCAAAATTGCCTCCTCATATAGATACAAGGTTATCAAATCTCATCCAAATGTGTTGGCACACAGATCCTGAAAAGCGACCCACATTTTTAGAAATTTGTAGTCAACTACAAGACATTGGCAAGTTGATTTGTCATTGCTAATGCCTTACTAACCCATTCAATAGTAATTTACATAAACATTGGACACCGAGCTAATATTTTTAAGTGCAAAGTTTTATATTCCTCAATTTTTAAAGTAAAATATTATCATGGAAAACATACATCGACATTAATTGCATAACAAGTGGTAAGTAAATGGTTTTTTTGTTTCCAAAATCCCATGAACTAACTTATGCCATTGTCAAATTCCCTACCAAAATTAGTTATGTGTGCTTTTTAAATTTTCATTAAGAAGGGCACCAATATGAGGATCAATTGAAAAGGAAGTGAGGTGTACAATCATAATTGCAAGGAGTGGGAGAGAAGTTCATGGAAGAGTCACTTCTTTCAAAATATTGCAATGTACATCAAGTTTCAAACTCTAGGAACTTAGAACTTAGAACATCTTCCATGGACATCTCTAGAGTTTGGAGGTGTTATATTCAAGTCTAGTTTTCTGTGTGCACAATCTAATCTATTTCTTTTGTTTTTTTTAATATTTTGTGCTCTCTTACAATTTTTTGTGAAGGTTTGTTGTTCACTACTCTATGAGGAAGGATCTAATGCATCTTGGGTGAACACAAGTTTGTTATATTTTGTTATATTTTGTTTTCCTATTGTGTGTCAAGTGAAACGCTTCTTACACCTAACATGGTCACCTCCAAGGAATAAAAAACATATGCACCCATTTGGGTTAAAGATCTATTTTCAAACATCTCATAATGTTGATGTTTCTACATCTTTCTTGAAACCTACAAATAAAGTGATATCTTATGGGGCAACTTCTTCTACAACTACTACCATGGCAAAAAATGTTATAGGTCTTGAAATTAAAGTACATTGAAATAATGTAACTATAAACCTAATATACACTACATACAACATCCTATACTTTGCATACTTGTCATATTTGGAACTATAATATTGAAATATTCTATTTACTATCCAAATATACAATATATACAATATAATGAAGTTTTCATACTAAAAATACTTACATGATAGTAATTTTGAAGCACATTGTACTTACTATCTAGATATACACTACATATTATATAACCTACTTTGTATACTTAAAATATATATGGAATTGCAATATTTAAATATTTTATCTATTATCCAAACATACATTAAATACAACATCATGAACTTCATATATTTAAAATATCTTGAATGTAGTACTAAAATAGCAAAATTATTACCCCCATATATATTACAAGTATAATATTCAAATTTTCACATGTTGCAAGTATTAGGAAGAGTAAAAGACAATACTAGCATGATATAAAGTTGATTCAACCGTCATTACAACAATAATTAGTTCACACTATAAATGTAAATTGGGTACACTATACAATGGAAACTAGGAATAAAAACATGACTAATGTTGCAAAGTATACGAGGTACTAATATGGTCAATTTTGTATGCCAAAAAGTGCTATGGGTGCACCAAGTTAAAATCTATATTAACTATTTGAGTTCTAGAGGTAAAGGAACAACATAGAAAATCCATGAAGGAGACAAATGTGTTGAATGTTAAATGTGAATTAGGTCAATGACTAAACATTGACCTCGCATACTTTTTATAACAATATCCTTTTCACTTTGTGTCTTTTTTTAACAATCTAGATTGATGTGGGGGTGCCAAGTTAAGGTTTAAAAAAACCTTTTGCGCTTGAAAGATAGAGGGACAATGTATTAATATTTAAAGTTCTCTTAAAGCTCAAATCTTTGCTCACTAGCTTGTCTTGTAATAGTTGCAAGTGAATTGCAACTAGTATGCAACAATTGTTTTTATCCCATATTGTTTATTCTACCTTTCAAGTTTGTAAAATCTATCATTAAAAGATTATTAAAAAAATGACATTTGAATTGAGTTAATAAAAAAAAGATTGGCCCTAAAAGTTAAACCCAAAATAAAATAAAATAATCCCAAATGACCTACCTACTTAGTATAAACCTACCTACCTATTTATCTAAGCCTAACTACCTATGTCCTACCTAGCTTAGGAAATTATGTAATAATGCCTACCTACTTTAAGCTGACTTACTCATTGACATAAGCACCATGTGTTAACATTTTATCACCCCTAAGTTTAATTATATAAATCAAATAAAATATTAAACATAAAAATAGATTTAGAATTGTCACATGTCCATGGATGATTTGTTAGCACATCATTGCCATATCAACAAATTGTTGTTCATGTAATTACATAGTAATTAGAACATGGTGACACAATAGTTACAATGTAATAACATGGTAGTTGCAACATAGTGGCACAATAATTATAATGATATAGTTGCACAAATTGCATATGTATACAATTCCATATATGGGGAGTTGTGTATTACAACTCTTACAACTTGTTTGATAGCACTCAAGCTATAGAAATACAATGAGTTGCAAGTGGTTGTTGCAACTAAAACCCAATTGTAAGCGTAGTTGTAAACACCTATTTTCTCATATTGATAATCAGTTACATAAATGTCATTTTTTTGTAAAAATTTGACCATTTGATGCATTATTTTTAACAAGGGCATAAAACATGCAAGGCCAAGTAAAATGGACACATCACATAACAAGTTAAAGTTAACTTAGGCTTGAAAATTTTCAAATGCATATATTGTGTCCATCAACTTTGAAGCTTGACAAATTCATGATGGTGTTTCAACTTATGGGCAAAAAAGTTGTAGAGATTTACAACAAATTCTCAATTCTTGACATAATGAACAAATGGGTGAGGGTTTAGACATCAAAGGTCATGTAATGCACACCATATTATGTATACCTAGATGTGTGGTGAGATCTTTTTTTTTATCCTTGTCATTACACTGTTTCTATTACCCTAAAACATGATGAAACAAGAGAGTTCATAAAGTAATAAAACATGTTAAATCATTTACAATGAAGTACTAGATCTTCATCAAAGTTTCCACCAATTTCTTGATAACATAACACAAATTTGGTTATTATAATATGTTGTGTCCCCAAAATGTTTTCTTTGTGTCTACAATTATATCCAAATTATGACTTTGTGAATACACGTGGTTGTCATGACCTAAAATTGTGAAGTCCCCAACACCAAAACATACAAGAAACTTATGAAATTACTAATAAATTGATCAACTAATAACCACATCATTTTTGTTTCCACCTTTTTGAACTTGAACCTTTCAAAAACCACAATGTGACAAAACTAAATCAATCATTTTGTTACAAGTTGTTACAAAGAAATTTTTTGGTCCACGTTTTCATTTCAAAAGCCTTTTGAACAACATGAACTTTGAATTAATGATGATCTTACAAATTGTTACGAGGGAAAAATAAGTTATGAAATTCATTTGCATCACAAAAGCTCCATTGGTGCTTTGAAGGACAAGAATGTTTTTCACAATTTACGCTTTCAACACCCTACCTTTTCCATAAGGGTGAATGCACACTACAGTGACCCCCTTTGGGTGTCACATTATACTACTTTTAAAGGATGAACATGTTTGAGTATATCCCACCTCAAACTTTTGAAAGTTTTTCACAATATTTTTGCATATTATGTTAGAATATAACCTAAGTAAGATATTAGAAAAGAAATTATTTCATTTCATTTTATAAAGTGGGAGATCAATGAGTATATTTGTGGAAACAAATGTAGTGTACCTATGTACTCAAAAACACAAATATACTCCAAAAATAATTTAAATAGTTTTTAATCTTTATGAAAGTTGAAGGTATATTGAACTATGTCATTTCACATAATATGAACCATGTTTAAATATCATATGACTAATTTGAAATTTTTCATTTCAATAAATGAGTTTTTTTCGCAAAAATGCGATAAATTTGTGGTAAATTGAAATTTTGACAAGTAATCACATTCACATAAAAGATGAAAAACATAACTAGATGGACCATTTTTTTTAAAAATTCCATTAATGACTAATGAAGCCCTAAAGCTAGTGCATTCAAAATGAAACGATGGCCTTATTATATCAATTTATATTATTAATATACTCATGGATCCTTCAATATAGATAATGAAAATTATTATTATTATTTAAATAATATTACATAACATTCTTTTTGTAAAAATAATTATTGTAGGACCTAAAAACGAAAATTGATACCCAATTTAATGTACCATCCTTTTGGAACAATGATGATGTATATACTATAATACTAGACCCAAAAGTGCCCCAAAGTGGATCACCATAGTGTGATTTCACTTGTAAATGATCCCATCATCAAAGTGGTTAAACTTGTTGTAATACACCCACCTTCAATAAAAATGGGTTGTCCAGCAAAATTTTGAACAATGTAACAATGTGTTGAAATCCACGAAATGTTGTCTACATCAATAACTTTATCACAAGACAAAACAAGATACAAGACATCAAAGATTACTTGTTTTTCTTAACACTTCCCTATACATGAAATCAACAAAATTACAACCAATAGAATTTGACTAATGCTTGTATGGCATCATTGGTGCCTTGGGAAATTTGAAAAAAGGAATGAATGTTTCATATCCAAACATTGGAATCCTCATTTATAAGAAATGGAAGATGGTAGCAAGTTATTGTCTTTTTCTCCCCCTTTCATTGATCACATCACCTTGCATTTATTAAATCATATGAACAATTAGTTTCCTTGAAAAGTCTTTTCATTCTTCAAATGTAGGTGATGTTTGTTGATATAACCCTCATTATTTTTAACTCTAAAACGTGACAAAATTTTAAGAACCTTGGTGTTCCCATAATGTTTCTCCAAATTATCTAACTTGGGGGCAAGAAAAAGGTCTTTTTATGTACACCACTACAACAAAAACAACGAATATAGTGTACACTCCCATCTTTTCCTTGAATCATGGGTAAAAAACACATTACTTGTGAACCACTTTTCACCAAAATTGGCCTAGACCTCTAATTGAATATAATACGTTTTGAACTTGGGTGCCAATGTTTCAAGTAGTGTAGTATCAGGATTTATGTTTGAACATGTATAGTTTCTTAAGTCACAAAGTCTAGGATGTACCTCATTGATCGTTCGTTATGGTAGGTTGGAATACACTATGAGTTTGACTAATTGGACAAACTATTAAGGCAACTTAAAATGGCATTATGAAGTATTTGGGTTTTTTTTGCATCATCATGAAAACAATATTGGGCTTTGAAGACAAAATAAATGTTTGTTTGTTTTAACATCATGCAATGGGAGAAGGAGGTTTTTAACATTTGTTGCAAAATATGGAAAAAGATGTCCTTTTCACCTTGTTATTCAAGTTTTTAAATTTGTTTTGAATAAAAAAAAGTTTCTCCTTTCTTTCATTGTCATTTTTTCTATAGATGTTGATTATGCTAAGCATTTTATGGTTGTGGACTTAATCTTACTTTGAATTTAAGTGTTTACACAAACCATTAAGGCCACAACTTGAGTTGGCACTTGAATCTTTAGGCTTGGTTGTTTACAAGGATCGTCATATGGGAAATCCATCATGAACACCTTCAATAATCCTACAATGCAATTCTTTGAAGTTTGTTTCAAGGTGGGAAAGATCTATCTCTAGTTCTAATTATGGTTGAAAAGGAAGTACAAATGGACATGTACATCTAATTTTTATGAGGATCTTATTTGTGAAAATTGGAAAGTCTTGTGAACAAACTCATGTGAACTTTACTTGAAAATGGGAGAACACTACTCTAATGCCTATGTCTATTGTTGTTCTTGTTTAAGAATTAAAAAATTGAAACCTTCATCCTCTCCTACTACATGGGTAATGTGAGACTAGGTTTTGCAACAAGGTTTGTAGGGTTTTTGATGAGGAAAATTCCTTGCTCAAGCTCCACTATTGCTTCCTTCTTCTCCTTGGATTCCTTACCATTATCTTGTGTACTACCATATTAATGCAACAAATATGTCAAGTTTGACATTGATAATTACAAAGCCTTTAATAACTTAAATGTTAATAGTTTGGGACAATTTTGGTTGCATGTTAGTGTTAAGTGAAAGAAAAAACAACTAGCCAACTTTCCTAAAACTTGGATTCTTACTTCTCATGGATCTCCTCAATCTTCTTAAGTAGTTGCTGAATGTCAACATTGGTAATAACACGTTAAAGGTTGTTTATATGCATTATTGTAAGGGGAAAAAGATGCCATAAATTTGTAATCAATGCAAGATAATCATAGTAAGGATTCATTTGTTTGGATAAGCAATACATGTGTGTCACCTTTGTATAATGTGAATTTTTTTTTATGTTTGTTAGTTTAACCATGTTTCATGGAAATTATTCAATGTAATTAGTAATTTCATGGATTTTATAACAAATTTCCTTTCAATTACCAAATTTGATTTATGTTTAGGGTTTACAGTTCACATATATATTTGATATATCCAGTATGTTTTATGATGGTGTCCTTTTACACAACTAAAAATATAAAGTCTTGAACTTGGTAGATTGTGTGTAAGAAGGCACCATCAAATATGATCTAATTTACACAACTTAAAATCTTTTGATGAAAGAACTTACCATAAAATCTCTTGGACACAACCTAAAATTACAAATTGGTGGGACCAAAAGACAATTTGATTTGCAAAAGCCTTTGGAAGGATTTGTTCTAACAAATAAAACATGTTAATGTTCTTCTCAACTTTGCAAATGTTTATTGATACATTTTTTTATTACTTTATTAAGGCTTCAAATGTCATAACCCTAACCTTGGGTTTGCAACCAAAACAAAAGCTTGCAAAGGTGCAGGTTAAGAGTGAAGCCCAGGAATCACATTTCATGCTCTTGGGAGTGTAGGAGAGTGTGAGAGAATGAACCCCCACACTCCCAAGTGAGCTCCCACTTTGGGAGTCGGAGTCTCGATGGACTTTTGAATCTTCAGAGGGCGATTGTAGGGCTCAAAACTCATTGGATTGACAATTTTTTTATATCATTGAAACATGGATGTCTAAAATGTGCTCGCATGACCCATTTGGGTACTTAAGATATAATTGATGGCCAAAAGAAGGGCCGGGAGTCAAATTGCCAATTTGATTCCTAACCATTAAAAGTTGATAATAACATTGATTTACTTGCGTGTAGGTAACATTCCACATACCTTTGAAAAGCTTTCGATAGAAACTACAACTTTGTTTCAGACCTCACTTCAATCAAAGATCTGCATGAGAAGTTATGGGCCCCCAAAGTCACGGGAACCCCAATTTCGAGAATTTCAAGATTCTCAACTAGGGAGTCTCCGGACAAAATGATATTTGGGTGATAGCCCCATGGCTAGGCACAGAGAATATTATAATGGGGAAGGTGGTGGCTTCCTTCAAGTCCAAGTCGTGGTGAATTTTGTGAGTCCATGTTTACCCATGGCTTGTCAATGCACCAAAAATGTTCCAATTATGCATTAACCAACTTGTTGTTTGGTTTGTGCAAGTCCGTGTGAATAATTGACCCACTTGTCATTTGTCCTTGTCCTCATTTCGGTACTACAACACGCCCCTCTACCCTTGAAGTGTTGTGAGCCAGGGAGTGTGCCCCAACTATTTATCCTTCCGTTGTTTTCACCTTTAAACTCATAGTTGAATCTATCAAGGAGTTTGGGGTGCGTCATTGAAGGTATTTTGGATGGTCTCTAGTATTCAAATCACCTGGGAAATGGTAATGTCTTCATGATTTTGTCCATAAATTGTACATGTTGAGTGTAATTCCTTTCACGTCAAAAAGAATTAGGGTGGTGCAAGTTGGGTGTAAAATCAAGTGAGGACATGAACAAGCATTGTTGGACTACAAAGGTTCATTGTTAAGTGGACCTACACTTTCTTATCAAGCTTTAATTTAACATTGGAAAAGGTGAAACAATTTTTTTCAAGTGACCCTACCACCACCCTAAAGGTAAATGACTTTATCAATTCACAAGTACTTGAAATAATACTTTCAAGTTACCAAATACTTCAAATAAGTAGCTTCCATTTTACTTTCAAGTTTTTCAAACACTTAAGGAAAACAATTCCTCATTTTCCAAACTAATGGGGTGGATGTTGATAATTATCACCAATGTCCAAGCACAAGAAGGTTTTAATTGTTGCATCAAGGTCATAATTAGATTGCAACATAATATATGTTTGTTTTTCCCTAACAATGAACAATTGGTGATTGGTTGCATCTATTGGCATTTGTAGGGACAACTACTAATTGGTTAGCATTTGTAGTAATGTGTAAGTTTTCACTTTGCCACGATAATTCTAACATAGGGCATACCTTGGAGGTACATTATGAAAGGGTGAGTGTAGTTTACTTGTTAATCCTTGAAAATAGATGTGCAATATTTCATTTTGTGTCTCTTTCAAGTATTTTAAAAGGTACAAATCTCTAGTTGTAATAGGCATTAACTATGTTCATGGTTTAGGTTGGCATTGATTTTACCATTTATGAATAATAATTATTCGACCACTTATTGAGAATTATGTGGATCTAATTTTGACTATTGATTTGAGGTTGTTGGAATAGGCATGTACAACATGAAGAAGATACCAAAACCAATGAAATCAACAAGATCTAACAAGGAAACCACATTATGTGAAAATGACATTAAAACCACCTACTTGGACAAAACTACTAAATCATTTGAAAACATTAACAACATTATCAACCAATTGTTGAAGAATCCTCCCTTTTTGCTTGTCCTTTCAATGATTTTAAGGATTTGTACAACTTGCTGAATGGAGGTATTAATCCCCATGGGTTGAAAATTGGCAAGGATGTGTTGGAAATTGAGATGGTTTAGGTGTTTGGCCTTGCTAGAAGAAGAAGCAGGTATTATTTTGTAAATGTCCATGATGACAAGGTGTTGGACATAATTAAAAGTTGTACCCCATCATATATGGCAAATCTATTACCCCAAAGTCTAAACTACTAGGTAAGGAATTTGCAAAAGGTATTGTGACAAAAGTGGTGAAAGGGATATTAGTTAGTTGGTCTAGTTTTGGCCATGAAACTAACATTAATCAACAAGGGAAATGACAATCAATTGGATATTTTGATTGCAAAAAGGCATCATTATTGGGAACATATATGGTGGAGGTGAAAAAACAATAAAAATGGTTAAATATTATGAAGGTAAAGATTGTCAAGGGTGATTGGATGGTCTTTTTTATTAACATAATGTTGAATTATTTAATTATTCATTTTGATTGGTGGACAGTGGACCATTTGATTAGTCAAAATTCTACCCTATTTTTTTTGGATTATTACCAAAAACAATATTTTGTGTAGGTAGGTAATAGGGTAGTGTATATAAGTTTAAGTAGGTCATAAAAAGGCAAGTAGGTAAGTAGGTGATAGCATAACCTAACCTAGCCTACCTAGGTCCAAGCATGGTAAAGAGGACCAAAAAGTACATTTGGCCAAGTCCAAATCTCAAATATGGTAGTTTTTCAATGTAAACATAACAAAGCAAGTTCAATTTTTAAAAAACAATTCACTATGGAAGCCCCCATGCTTCCATTGATTTTTTATGAGTTGAATACAAAATTTGAAAAAAACTTATACAATAAAAGTAGTTAATAAGTAGGAATGAAACTAATAGGTCAATATTGCATTTCATTCATACTTCTACATTAAACGCTAAATATATTTTGATTATATTATGAAAATTTTCAAAGTGCATTAGTATGTTTAACATGTCATTGACTTAAAAAATAAATAGATCCAATATTTAATCTACTTGTGCTTGAATTTTAATCTACTTTGCAGCTTGTGACATTTGCTTGATTTTGATGAATATATACAAACCTACTTTAAACATGTGATTTTTAAATATAGTTGTAGCAAAGTCAAAGAACTTCATATAAATAAACATTAAAGTAAATAATATTTTCAAAATCAATATACCAAGCCCTATTTGATGGCCACTTTCCATTTATGTTATAAGGTAATTTTCTAGTCTACTTTATGATGCTTTTGCCCACCGATCTTGACCTTTTAAACACGTATATAGGTTGCAAGTATTAGGAATCGAACCCTTCACCTCCCCAATGATAATCCAAATCCTTATCAATGGACTCCATTTCCAAAGTTGAAAAAACTTGTCAAGTTTTTTAATTTCACATCATTAGTTATGTAGGTAAGTAAGAACGTAACTAGGTAATTAATATGTATGTTGCACGATGGTTGGTAAGTAGAGGGTGTAGGTAAGTAGGTAGCTTGTACATTCCATAGGAGGTAGGTAAATATGTAGGATGGTATGTGGGAAGTAAGAGGTAGGTAATAAGGGGTAATTGCACACTAAGGTGGACCAAAAACAGCAAATGAGGAAGTCCTTAATTTTCCTTTCGCAAGGTTTTTAATTTGAACTCCCATTTCATGCCTACTGACGTGGCTTGTTTGTAGGCGTTGATCAATTTCGCACACCACGTGCATGATGTAGGTTGTGCATGCATGAACCACAAATGCACACTATGAAAAAAAAAAGGGTGTTTTGCAATTGGCCTTGCAACTCAATTTTTGAGTTGCATCGAACACTTGCAACTCACCATATTTATACATTGTGAATGTTATTAGACAAGTTGCAAGAGTTACAACTCATCATATATATGGTACAACTCATTACAATTCAATTACAACTTTGTCGCAACAAGTCTTTTTCAACTACTATGTAATTCCCCTATGACTACATTCATATTGTCATGTTAATGTCATTTTTCATCCATCCATCAAAATTTAACATGTGGTACTATGAAGATTTTTTTAAAAATTGATATCCATTGTTCGTTATGATTATTCGTTTTAAATGGTCTTGGATTATGACACATGGCACAATCAAAAGTTTCCACGTGGCATATTAATTGAATTTTGGAAACCAAAAAAAAAATTTAATTTAAATTTTTAAAAAATTAAAAAATATATATATATATATATATACGTACCTAGGTTGGTCAGTACATAGCCATAGGTAAGTAAGTTGATATAGCTCCAACCTACCTACTTACTTAACTACTTACTATCTAGATAGGTA
>Ga0209208_10003648_pt1 | contig 22015 bp, 18 predicted proteins | sample S1TSphfallax_3_FD_187694 | JGI IMG/M metagenome (GOLD analysis project Ga0209208, IMG submission 187694) | Host-associated microbial communities from peat moss isolated from Minnesota, USA - S1T2_Fd - Sphagnum fallax MG (SPAdes) (version 2) | ecosystem: Host-associated > Plants > Peat moss >...
CTTAATTAATTATTGGACAAAACATGCATGTGTTCACAGTTTCAACATATGTGACCTTTCTAAATAATTAACTACTTAGGGAATTGATTTTTCATTTTGACAATGAGAATATTGTTTCAGGTTCCATATTTTTCTTCAAAAATATTTGTAATTTGAAGAATTGTTTTTTCAAATTTTTTTTCTTTTGAAAATAATATAATTAGTGTCGAAGCTGCCAAAAGTGGTAGGGTATGACAGTATATGCACATATAATGTTGGGGGATGGTTAAGTAAGCAAAGGTGGTGATCATGATCCATCATAAATGAACCACATCAACTCGTGTCACATTTTTGCATACGACAAGTTTTTGTGACCAGAGCTCTTCACCAGCTTTTGCTCCTGGTCTGTGTTTTTTTTTTATCTGTTCATAGCCAATGTGGCGATCATCCATAGGAAGATGCAGCAAAAAAATGAAAACCATCCCTAGGAATATTTAGCCAAATCTGGCTATAAACTAGAAATAAAGCACAAATATTTAATCATCTTTTAAAATATTTTTGGCTAAACAATTGAAAACCAAGTATATATATATACACATCAAGTGATTTTTAATTTTCTTTTTTCTCACTTCTGGCGACTCAAAACCTCCAGAATCACTTCTTCCTTTCCAAATGTTCAATTTTTTAAAATTTCGCCAGGAAAAGAAACACTGCTACTGATCTTACATAAACTACAACACCCAAGTGCAGGACCTGAGTATCGTCACACAACTTCAGAGTTCCCATCCAGCAAGCGCTCCTCACACTTTCTCTCTCACTAAGAGCTCCATCTAGCTCTGCTTTTGCTTCCATCTTCTTCGTCTTCTTCTTCTTCTACTACTACTACTACTACGTCGGGAGAATTGATCAGCTGAGTTCTGAACTCAACTTCTTTTGTGAAAATTCTAGTGGAAGTGTGATATTCCAGTCTTAGTACGTCTTCTTTGTTCTTCTTGTTTCGGAGGTTTTGGTTTTTGTGTTGGAATATTAGTTCGTAATGGGGAGGTCAGTTGCTGCTGCTGCTGAGTGCATGATGGTTCTGCTCGTGTTCCTGGCTATGGCGAAGGAAGTGCACAGCGTCTGCCCAAGTATGTACGAGTATATGCCGTGCTTGCCCGCGGCGCAAAATCCCCACGTAATGCCGACCAGCGATTGCTGCAAAGTGATTGCGCAAGAAGGCCAGCAGCGAGACGGACCGTATTGTCTGTGTCAAATGGCGCACGCGCAGCTTCTCAGAACCCAGTTTGGTGCCGCTGTGCAACTGGTTGGCAAGTGCAAACTCCCCAACCCCACCGGCTACGTTTGCCGTACGTCGCATTTCTGCAACACCGCCCTTTTAGTCACTAGCTCATGGAATCAAAGTCTCGACTTTCGTAGACTTTTGTTCTTGAGTAGCCTTCTTGCTTGCACGATATTCCTAGTTATTTCCCATGTTTTCCCTCTTAATGCAGTAGTGGTAGCTGGTTCTGGTTCAAGTTCTAGTCTTCCAACGTCGCTACTACACTAGTCCATCTGATTGAGATTTCACGACAATCTAAAAGCTTTAATGAAAGTATAAAATGCCTAAATGCATGCAAATCGCCTTGGCTTGTGGTGCTCATACCAGACTGATGCAGCAGGCAACCGACTTCGAGTCTCATGATCAAGCACGAAGGTTAATCTCTACTACTAGATTCTCCCTGTAGTACTGATGGCATTAGAAAGAATTTTCTATCTTCGTAATGGAAGCTAGCTTGTTTGTTCGACCATATATAGCTGCTTCAACCATGATAGCTGCACAAGCAAAGCTGTTCAAGTGTACTGCAGAACATGTCAGTAAACTGAAGTTTGCTTCTTTTGTATGAATACTAATAATCTCTTGTTACTTTGTATATTATATTGCAGAAGACGAGGGCAGACACGAATGAAGATAATTCCTTCCACTATAGCAGCTGCGGTTGGCGAGGTTGCTCTTTTTCTCCAGGGGATGAGTTGTTTGATACTGGATATATACATATATAGCTATTGCCTAGAACTCTAGTGCAAGTAATGCATAATGTCTTGCAGCGATGTTATATCTATCTGACTATATATAAGACGCTGATCTCTGTGCAACCGTTTGTTCCCAAACAAAAGACTCTATTTTACTACGATGATGTAGAATATATAGCTAACCTTCTGCCACTCTATACAGCGTCTTCACATTCTAAAATTCAAGCAGAGCTTTATAATGGATTGATGGAGCTGGTCTTAATCTTTGCAGTTCAATTCTTCTGCAAAAAGTAATAGTTTTACATCATGACTTGTCCAACAACAGAACAAAATGCCTGCAGAACATACTACCTTTTTTTCTTCTTCTTCTTTTTCTGGGTGCAGCTTGCTTTGTCTTGCCAAAACATGAGGGGGTTCTATATGAAACTGTATTAAGATCGTGCATGAAGAAGAAGTGCTAATAACAACACAGAAGATGAAACTGTTTATGCATTCCTTGGGTCTGTCTCAAAAGTTGTTGACCCCTTTTAAGTGGCTACTCACCAACAACTTCAAAGCACTTGGGAGAAAATCTGTAGTGTATTTGGAGGGCACATTATATCTATCAAATTTCCCTCCTAGAAAATGGGAGGGATATTATATGCTTACACCTCAATAGTGGGAGGGTTCTTAGACCCATCCATTTCCCTTCTAGAAAATGGGAGAGATATTATGCTTACTCCTCAATAGTGGAAGGGTTCTTAGACCCATCCATTTCCCTTCTAGAAAATGGGAAGGATATTATATGCTTACTCCTCAATAGTGGAAGGGTTCTTAGGCCCATCCATTTCCCTTCTAGAAAATGGGAGAGATATTATGCTTACTCCTCAATAGTGGAAGGGTTCTTAGACCCATCCATTTCCCTTCTAGAAAATGGTAAGGATATTATATGCTTACTCTTCAATAGTGGAAGGGTTCTTAGACCCATCCATTTCCCTTCTAGAAAATGGGAGAGATATTATGCTTACTCGATAGTGGGAGGGTTCTTTACACTTATAAGTAAGCATAATTTCCCCCTCACAATTGGCATAATATCCCTCCCACTCCTATGTCTCTTGATTTACATATGTTTGGTTCATGAAATTTTGCCCATGGGTGGGTACATTCCCAAAATGCAATGTTGGGCTTGCCTTGTCCTAGGCTCCTTATTTTGAGATGCCCCCATCCTAGGGCTTTATCCTATTCACATAAAACATTGAAACTTTTTTTCTTTGTGTATATTTTTGTCCCTCACCTGCGCCAAGAAATTCAACCTTATAGACATCCAGGCTATCATTAGAAGTGAAAGTTCCACCCCCTTCTCATTTTTTATTTTTTATTTTTTAACTCCCTTTTTTTTTCTTTTTTAACCAAAACTTTTATTATTTTCACCAGATATCATGAGATAATAATAGAAGTTTCAGCTTGATGTTAACTTTGTGGTTTCTTAAATCATCCCATTCATGCCTAGAATTTGATAATAATAGAAGTTTCAGCTTGATGTTAATTTCGTGGTTTCTTAAATCATCCCATTCATACCTAGAATTTGATAATAATAGAAGTTTCAGCTTGATGTTAACTTCGTGGTTTCTTAAATCATCCCATTCATACCTAGAATTTGAGACACCGATTTGCCTCAAATTTCTATGAACCTTCCCCATCCATTCTAACAATAAACATCATAGCATATTGGATGGTTGAAAATTAAGTAATAAATCTCCATGGATCATATGTAAAATGTTAGTAACTTGGGGTTTTTTTTTTGGTGTCAAATGCCATCATACTTGCACAAAAGCATTCTTGGGTGGTAACACTAAAACCCACCCACCTAACAAGGAAAAGTTAAAAAAACCAAAAATGGGTAAAATATTTTACATCTTTTATTTTAAATATTTTTACAATTATAAAAAAAATTCTCATGTTTATTAATTGTATGGATTAATATATGGTTTGAAGTTTATTTTGAAATATAAAAAATCATAAATTGTTAAAATTTTGTATTTCTAATTTGAATGGATTTTTCAAAAATTGATAACCTTGATTTTGAAAATTCATAAATAAATTATATTTAGTTAATTAATTTCATAATAAAAATCTAAAAATAAATTGATTTACCCTAGGAAAAAATTCTCTAGAAACTTCTCAAATAATGTTTTAAATTTGTGTTCCTAATCAAAAAATTCAAAGAAATGAACTAGTGTTGCATTCCTAAATCTTTTTCCAAATGCAATGATTAAGAACTTCAAAATACACAATATTCTTGATATTATTGAAAATTTAAAATCTATGGAACTTAAAATATATACTCATTTTTAAAAAATTATGAAAATATTTATTTACATGTTTCTTATGATTTTTCAAAGTTTGATGGGCCTAGGAAAATCAAGGTGTGACATTCTTAGTGATACCACCCAAGAATGCTTTTGCTCACATCTTACAACATTCCACACTTCTTTCACCCAATCAAGTTTTCCAATGTCCACAACCATGAAATCAAAACAATGTGTAACATAAGGGTTTTACACAATGTGTGGGTACTCAATAATAATCATCCTACCCATAAAATCACAATTGTTTGCATTGTTAATCACAAGTTCTACCACAATCATGGGCACTACATCTATTATGGCATACTAAATGTGACCATGGATATAAATAGTTATAATGGGCGATTTTAAGAAATTTTTTGATGAATCAATTGCCCTTAAAAAAATTGTGCATTTACAAGAAAAACCAAACACACATTTGATGATGTTTCATTTATTCATATCATTCCAACCATCCATCATGATGAAACAACCATATTCTGCCCAAGATTCTCAATAAGCATATTTGTCCCATTTCATAGCTTCCACTTTAATAACCTTGCAAACCTTGTACTTGAACCACAACTCTTTTGAGTCCATCAAATTTGTCATTCATTAAAGCCATTACTTTGATCATTGACCTCCATGCAAATGTGTCAACTAGACAAAATGTGAAGTTACATTTGTAGATGCATTGTTGAATTTAACATTCAAGTTTTTTCCTTTTAAGCAATTCACCAAGCCACACCAAGTTGTTGACCCACTCTTCCTTGGCTTCCAAATGTAAGAGCATTAGAACCAACATGTAGTGTCCCTCTTATAGGTGCAAAACATTGGAATCAACATGTGGTGTCCCTCTTATCTTTGATCCTTGTTGAACAAGTTGTATAGGGATGGACAAAAACCTGGGTTATAAATCACTACCTTCCTCTTCAAAAGTTGGAACTACTAGCATTTTACTTAACATCTTGTAATTTGCTTGCTTTTGGCATTTATATAGTGAGCTTTGATCTTAATTCCACTAATTGTGAATTATCTTTAATAAAATTTTCATTTTCAACATTTAGTTTCAGATCTCCCCTTGTACCCGTGAAGTTTAACAACATGTTTAAACATTGCAACCTTCTATTTAAACTAAGTGTTGACGGGTAGAAATATCTAAACTAAATAGTTCCATAAACCTCTTAATGATTACTAGTTATTAGTGGTAAACTTACCATCCCTTTGTTAACAAATAGGAGATCTACTCAAGTGCAAACATAAATATTTATTGAAAGGAAACTAAAACATGATGCTCACAACATGGAACATAACATCAAGTACTCCTCAAGGTTCTTGTCACATGAAATACACAAACTTGTGCAATGAAAAAAAAAATCAAACCATCAACACCAAGGTATTTAACTAAAAGACCAAACCACAAATAACCAAATTAAAATAAGTAAAGAAAGTAATTGAACCTTGTGAAAGTAACCTAGTTACTTTCTTATCCCAGTAACTGATGAAACCTAATTAGTTGAACTTGAATTCTCAACACTCCCCTTCAAGCTTAAATCCACTTTTAATACAACAAGCATTTTTTAAAACTTCCTTAGCTTGTCAATACTTAAAGCCTTTGTGAAAATGTCAACAACTTGACCTTCAGTACTGACATGAATAAAATTGATTTCTCTTATTAGAAATTTTTGTGTAATAAAGTGGTAGTGCACCTCAATGTGTTTTGTCCTAACATGATAGACCGAGTTGTTAACAAGTAGTATGTTATTGATGTGTTCACAATAAATAACAACAGAAGCATCCACTAATTGTCCCAAATTTGAGAGTAATTTTTGTAACCAAACTACTTCACATGCGATAATTGTTGTGCCTCTATATTCTGCGCTTTATAGTGCAATTATTGGTTGTTTCTTACTACTCCAACTAATAGCACCACTTCCAAAAGAAAACATGAAACCATTGGTTAATCTTTTATTTGAAACATTGTCAACCCAATCAGCATCCATGTATCCATATATTTATAATTGGCTCTTGGCTTCATAAAAAATTCCACACTATAAAGTAGGTGACTCACTATGTGCCTCACTACATCCAAATTTGGCTTTTGTGGTGTTTGCATGAATTGATTCACCACTCCAACTACATAACTCAAATATGGCCTTGTGATGGTCATGTAAATCAAACTCTTCACTATGCATCTATACATAGTGGTATCCTCCACAAGGTCTCCTTCATATACACATAACTTCACATTTTGTTCCAATTGAATTGAAATGGATTTGTAACTGGTCATCCCATATTTGGACAATTTGTTCAAGGCATATTGCCTTTGTAGTAACCATATCCCTTTAAGGGACTAGATTACCTCAATGCCGAGGAAGTAACGCAACTCTCCCAAATCTTTCATCTTAAATTTTTGCTTCAAAAACTTTTTCAAATCAAAGATGTTTACATCACTATCTCCTGTGATAATCAAGTCATCAACATAGATGATTATGACTACAATCCCATGATCTATGTTTTTCACATATAATGAAAAATATGCATTGGATGTTTGAAATCCACTTGTCATAAGATACTAACCTATCTTGTCTAACCAAGCTCTAGGTGCTTGCTTCAAGCTGTATAAAGCTTTCTTCAACCTACAAACCAAATTAAGATGTGTTTAGTCCACATAACTTGGTGGTTGTTTCATGTACACTTCTTCCTATAAATCTCCATGAAGAAAAACATTTTTTACATCCATTTGATGTAAAGACCATCCTTTTATTGTTGCCATAGCAATGATTACTCTTATAGTTGTCATTTTGGCAACTGGACTATAGGTCTTTTCATAGTTTATGCCATAAGTTTGGGCATAACCTTTGGTAACCAATCTTGCTTTGTATCTACTCACAAATCCATCTACATTGTGTTTGACTTTATACACCCATTTGCACCCAATTTTGTTCTTGTGCTTTGGTAAAGCTACCAATTCCTAAGTCGCATTAGCATCCAAGGTCGCCATCTTTTCATCCATGGCACTATCCCACATAGGGTTTCCAATTGCTTGTTCAAAACAAGTGGGTTTAACCTCTTGTATAACTCTCACCATGTATGTGTAATGATGAGTTACAAAACCATCATATGTGAATCTTTGTACAAGGTATTTGATTCGTGTGAATTTTAGTGTTAGGTGTTTTCAAAGTTTTTTTGGCTATCCAAGCTCCGGGAATAATAACTGAAATGATTATTGATTCTTCACCCACACTCTTTTCTGAATCACTTGACTGACCATTTACATGAGAATTTCTAGATGATGTTTGAGAACTACCATGTACAATGTTTGAAGATCTTAATTTTCCTTTCCATGGAGTGCTATTGAACCCATGAAAACTCTTATGGTCCACTAATTAATTGTGATTCTTGTTTCATGTTTGATGAAACATCACCATTTTTAGCTTCTCCATCTTGTGTTATTTTCTATGGTGAGTTTCAACTAATCATCTCATCAAACATAACATTTCTACTCAATTGTAATTTTCAAATGGAAAGGTTGAAACATCTATATCCTTTTTGTTTTAAGGAATATCCAATGAAGATACATTTATCAGATTTTGGGTCTAATTTTGATCTCTTCTCGTCAAGAACATGCACATATGTAATGTAACCAAACACTTTGAGGTGTGAGACATATGGTTTTTTACCTATGAATTTTTCTTTAGGTGTCATGCCATGAACTATCGCTATGGGTGTTTGATTCATGATATAGATTATAGTTACTACCGTTTTAGCCCAAAAGTAATTTGGCAAATTCTTCTCATTCAACATGGCACGTGTTATTTCTGCAATGTGCCTATTTTTCCTTTCAACAACTCCATTTTGCTATGGGGAATAACTCCTTTGAATATTTCCTTTGAATTCCATGTTCCTTCAAGTATTTACTGAATTCATTTGAAAAATACTCTCCCCCTCCATCGGACCTTAGGCATTTGATGCTCACACCTTTCTCCTTCTTCACCATTGTTTTGAAATTCAAAAAATGTTGAAGCATTTCACCTTTGTGTTTCATCAAGTTAACCTTTACCTTACTTGTGTGGTCATCAATGAAACTCAAGTAATACTTGCATCCTCCAATGGATTTTGTCTTTGTGGTCCACACATCTAAATGGATCATTTCCAAAGGTTAGAATTTACATGAGTTGTTTGAATTGGGAATGGATGCATAGCTTGCTTTTCCAATTGACATGCTTGACAAACTTTTGACATCACTTCTTCTATTCTAAATTTAGGAAATTTCCAACAAGATTTTATTTTTCCATGAACTTAAAACGTTGGAAATTAACATGGCCAACTCACTTGTGCCAAATTCCAATGTCTCCAACTCCTTTTCCACCTATGAATAACATGGAATTCACTTGTGGCATGTTCACATCGAAGGTGAACATTCGTCCATTCCTTCCCATTTTGCAATTAATTTGCCTTCATTCTTCATGTTTTCCACAAAACATCCATTAAGGTTGAATGTCACCTATAAACCTTGTTCCACCATCTAGCCTATCGAGACCAATTTTTTTATTATTATTGGAATATAAAATACATCTTTCAATACTTTGTTTACCCATCTTACATGGACAATGGCACTTTACCAATTTGTGTGATAGGATGTGTAATGTCATCACCAATTTCCACAAACCCTAGTGTTTTCAAATCCCTTGTGTCTCTAAACCATTCTCCATGATTAGTCATATGGTTTGAAGCTCCAGAATCCACATACCAGACATTGTTATCTGATACACCATTTATCATTGAATTTGCCATGTGCTACATCATAAATAGTTGCTCATCACCTTGATTGTTAATTGATGCATAATTCCCTTGTTACAACTTTCCATTTCATGCATCATGATCCCTTTAATAATAGTTTTTTGCCATGTGCTTAGTTTTCCCGCAATAGTAGCAATTTGAGTTGCTATTTGGTTATTGACCTCAATGACTTCCACCACAACCTCCACAACTTCCTCTTCCTCTAAATTTTCCTTGTTCACCTCCATGAAACTGACCTTCATGTTGATGATGTCCACCATGTGAACTTCCGTGTCAACCTTGAAATGAGGTTTTACCACCTCTACTTCTACCTTTATTAATATTTGAATAGAAAGCATTTTCTTGTGATCCTCCATTGGATGAAGTACCAACAATTCTCATTTCTTCACTTATAAATAGTGTTATTAAATCTTGGAAATTATAAATGTTTCTCAAACTGCAATTGAAGTATGAAATTAGCTATAGTCTTTTCCAAGTCCATTCAAAGTCACGGCCATTAAATCATCATCATCTACAAGGGTTCCTATAGATGCAAAAGCATCTGCAAGGTTTTTCACCTTTGTAAAATAGTCATTGATGTTTATCTTTTTTTTCTGTAAATTATGCAACTCTTGCTTGAATTGTATTTTGCAAGCTTGTGTATTAGTGTTATACATCTTCACCGATGTATCCCAAGTTTGTTTGGATAATTTTCCATTTTGAATATGCACAATCATGGAATCAGATACACTCACAAAAAGCCAATATAAAACTTTCCTTTCTTTTTCATTCCAAGTTTTATTGGCTTGAATTTGTTGTTGTGTGGGGTTTCCTAGGAGAATAGCTTCTTTTTCATCACCAATTATGAACTCCCAATAACCTTTCTCCATCAAAAAATTCATAATCCTAAATTTTCACACTTAGAAATTGTTCTTATCTGATTTCTCAATTGCAATTTGAGAAAGACCATCCCCCATCTTTCAAGGTAACATTCAATGTCTTCTTGGGGTTTCACAAATGATTTGTTTCAAAAAATGATTTTATTTCCTTCCTTGGGTTTTTAAGGCTAGGAATAAAAAATTTCTTTCCTTATGTTTCTAGGATTAGGGTTAGGGTTGGATAAGATGGACCTTGCATATGTATGTATGTCTTGAGTATTATATGAAATTATATACTATACATAGGTTTGACATATATGTATTTATCTCGTATAATATTTTGTATGGTATTAAATACATGATTACATACCAAACTTTTGTATGAAGGTCTTGATAATGTATTTGCACTTCCCAATCTTCAAACTCCTTCCTTCAAGTTTTCCCAAGTTGTATTTGCTCCACTTCAAAATTTGTTTTGATGTTTTCTCAATGTAAACTTCTATCATAGCAAATTTGCAAAACTACACTGCTCACATATGACTTGATCGATCTGAAATTTTGGTGAAACACAAAAAACTATGTCTACTACCATCTTTTAAAATTTCAATTCATTTAACTTCATAAAATGGGATATCTTACTACTTTTTTTAAATCACCTCAAACTAGGACTTGAACATAAAATGATTTACAACTCGTTCTCAACAACTCCAAACTCCTCGAGATTTTGAGAGACACATTAAATATATGTCTTCTATATCTATTCAAAATTTTAGCTCTATTGATGATGATCACAAAGAGTTATCACTTTAAAAAAAAACTGACTTCAAAACTTAGATCTCTCTCAATACAAATTCAAATGACATGAAATTTCTTTCACATATATAATCTTTTTTTATCTATAAGATTGCAAAGTTACAAATCCAAAAATTCTCAAATAAAAGAGATATGACTAAAAAACCAAATTTGACACAGAATCTTCAAAAGCTCATAACTTTCACAAAACATATCCTTTTCTTTTGGAATTTTGAAAATAGAAGTGTCTTATAGTCTTTTATACTCTCTACAAGTTTCTCTCCAAGATATTTTCATAGTAGATCTAGATCTAGATTTAAAGATCTAACTTCCATAACCTTTGGTGTGTTGATCTCCTCTCACCTCTTTCTTTTTCTTTTCTTTCTTTTCACATTTTTTCCTTTCCTCATTTCTTTTTTGCACTTAAAAAACTCCTATGATATTATTAGAGATTCTCAAGCTCTAAATCTAGAGACTTTCTAACTCTAGATCTCTTTCATTTTTTCATCAAACAACTTAAGCTTTTATATCATGCTAACAAAATAGGAGATCTATTTAAGTGCAAACATAAATCTTTATTGAAAGGAAACTAAAACATGATGCTCACAACATGGAACATAACATCAAGTACTCCTCAAGGTTCTTGTCACATGAAATACACAAACTTGTGCAATGAAGAAAAAAGAGCCAAACCATCAACACCAAGGTATTTAACTAAAAGACCAAACCAAAAATAATCAAACAAAAATAAGTAAAGAAAGTAATTCAACCTTGTGAAAATAACCTAGTTACTTTCCTACTCCAGTAACTAATGAAACCTAACTAATTGAGCTTGAATTCTCAACACCCTTACCCTAGGGGTCAAGTTAGTGGGATTAAGTAATTCAGGTTAGTGAGTGGTTGGGGGTAATTCACTTAATCATCTAGGAGATTTTTATTAAGGGATTAGGATAAGGGCCTTATTTTCTATGGGTTAGTGAGGGCCTTGTGTGCGATTAGGGGGAAAGGGGAATAAAAAAAAGGGGAAGAGAAAGAGATTTCATTAGAGACTTTTGGGGGATGAAGGAGATGAACATGGAGAGTAGAGGAGAGGAATGGAAAAAGAAGTATTTTGTGTGTGATTTTAATGGAAGATGGTTGAAGGATTCGAGTTTCATATAAAACTTTGATTCCTATTAAATGTGGAAAATAGAATTGTTTTTGTGATAAAAGTAAGATGCTTCCTTTAATTAATATCTTTACATCTTTTATAGGATAGAAAATAAGGGGGCTAGGTTTCTAGGTAATCCCTAGAGCCCTAAGTTATTGACTGCCATAAGAGGGTAGCAAGCCAGTCCATGGTGGTGGAAATCAAGGGGTACAACGATGGGTTGCAGATGAAAGGGCCACAAAAGAAGGAAGTCGAGGGTTACAGGTGGCAGGCAAAACCACCAAAAAACATGCATGCATGGAGAAGGGAAGGACAGTAACATTAGAAACGTCTATAAACCCCTAGGTAATATTCGAAAGATGTTGAAGGTACTAAAGACCCACCAAGAGTAATTGTTTTTAGGTTCTCCTTCTTTTCATCTTGCCCTCTTTTCATTCTACCTTCTATTCCTTGGATTAAAATTTTGATATGAAGGTAGGTTTGGTATTAAACAATACACCTTTAACTTCCCCATTTCCATTTGTATGACCTCTTACTTACTACTTGAATAGGTGTAATAAAATAAGAAAAAGGAGGGTAGTTTTTTACATGAAATAATTAAGCGTCAACCTTGTCCCTTGGCCTTACACCCTGGAAGAAGGGTAATGATTGGGAGTCACAATGTCACCCCTTAACATTAAGGATAGTTGCAAAGAATCATTGGTGCTACCTTTTTAGTGTTCTTCCAAAATACATTGCTAAGTTTTTGTGGAATTCCAAGAATTCAGTTGTTAAATGCATAGACCTAAAAACCATCAAAGCAACACATTCTTGAATTTAAAGTTTACAAATGTTGGCAAAAATACTTCTGTGATTGAAGCTTGAAAAGTGCAAAAGCTTTTGCACACCTTGGAACCTAAATAAAACCTCTTTAGTTGTTATCAACTTGTGAAGGGTGTTTCCATGGTATAGTGTACACAAAAAGGAATCACAATTTGACAATTTTCACTACAACATATTTTTTACGTGCCTTTTTAGATATTTGGAGAAAAATTTATGATAAAATTATGCAATTAAAGGTCAATAACATCCTAGACTTTCATTATGTTGTGAAATTCATGAAAATTTGAACAATGTAATGATTGATTGGAGTACATTTCTAACCTGCAAGAGCTTGTCACAAAAATTATAACATAACAAAAAAACTAAATAATATGAATTTTAATGAGAAATTCCAAATTCAATTTTTTCATGAAAGTTTTCACATACAAAGAAACAATCATAATAAACAATGTTCTGCATGAAAACATTCAATTTGTTTAAAAGGCATGATGTTCATATTAGATGATAAATAAATGTTTAATACATTATGTTATGATAATGTTAATGATTATAATTTTTTAAATTGTAAAAAAAAATCATTAAAAATGCAGTTGGGTTAATTGTTATTTTTATCATTCTACAAAGATAAAATTAAAATTAAAAATTAACAAAAATTGGCAAAATGTTGTTAAATAAGGTGTTTTAAATATTTTTTATCAAATCATTTTTGTATAGTTACATAAAGACAAACATATGAATCAATTTCATATTCATGGTTTATATAACTTGTCTTATTGTTAAAGCCCAAATCAATTGTATGTGATATTTAGAAGAATTCAAAATGAGCGAAATTTTATATGTGAGTATTTTTGATAATTTATGGACTTCTAATTTTGACACAAAATGTGTACTTTGTACCATGGAAATACCCCAAATTATTCCTTTCCCAAAAAAATAAAAATAAAAAATCCAAACAACAATTAAAATTAGAAATTAAAAAATCAAAATAAAAAAACAATTAGTTGCTTTTGACATTAATTCCAACCAAAAAAACTCAAGTTCAAATGTAAAAGAAAGATTCACAACCACATTGTCCTTTGAACTAAGATTTTTAAAAAACACACAACTTGTTTAAACAAAAAAACAAAGATTTTGTGGTTTAACCCCACCTTCAAATAGTGGTGGTCATTCAAAACCTAGGACAATTGCAAAAAGTCCTTGGCACTACTTCTTCAATGTTTCTTCATAATGCATTGTTACATTTTTGTTGAACTCCAAAAGTTACTTGCTACTCCATTGTTTGTGTTCTTTAGATTGCTTTCATTTTAATATGTAAAAAAGAGAATACCTTGAAACAATGGTGTATGAAAGGTAGGCAATGATACACTCCAACAATGCACAAAAGACAAAGAATAGCAATAGTGCACAAAATATAAATGTCAAACACAAGCAATAAGGTACAAAAGAAAAAGAATCACAACAAAACAAATATCAAACCCCAAAAACTAGGAAAAAAAATGAAACCCCTAAAGAAATTTATGAATTTGTTACTTCACCGCTAGTCATGGATTTTATTTGTTTGAATCAATTCTTATCAATTTGGAATTTTAAGAATCATGGTTTTTTGCCACATAAATCACATGTAGGGTAGTTGCAAATTACACTAGACAAAATGGACTACCCTAGTGATAGTTTTTTTTCAATGTTACATAGAATTTTAAACCCTTATTGTATATCACAAAAAATGACTTGTTTATGTGAAGCTAACACATGAAATCTTTCAACAATGAAAAAAACACAACAAAATAACAAATGGTCAATCATAAATGGACTTTAATAACAACTATGTCAATTCATTTAAATTTGAATATTGACTTTTATTTCACAATGTGTTTGTACAATCTCTTTGAAACTTTGGGACATGACATTTAAGATTAAAAAATCAAGTAAGAAGTTATTTTAATTGTGATGTTATTGAATAATATTTCATTCAAAAAAGTTTTAAAAGGCAAGGTATCTTTCTTATTAAGATTGATGGTAAATTAAAATGTTTTTAAATGAGTTTAAAATGGTGGCCCAAACTTGGATTTCAAAAAAATTGTTAATTTTAACATCATTTGAAGCTATGTTCAGGTCAAACCAATTCATTGGCCTTATAATTCATTCAACATACAAAGGAAAGGGACTTTGATTTGCAACTTTTGATCCACCCTTGTCTACTTTTACCCTATGTTTCAAAAGATCAATGGCAATTATGCACAAAGGTTAGTGACAAAAAGGTCAATGCCAATAAAGTTTATTAAATTAATCTTTTTTTACCCATGCCCTCTACACACCTTGCTATCTTTCTTAACCATTTTTCCTTTCACTAAAGATGGGACCTTCTTGTAAAATGCAAAGGCACAATGTCAACTCCTTTGCTACAAGACCACTATTACATTCTTGAAACTTTTTGTAAATGCAATGAATATGAACAACAAAATTCATTTTTAAGAAAATATCACTAGAGTTTCAAAGTTTATATAACATGGTTAATGTATTCAACAATGTTTTTACTAAAATCCCTTTTTCAAATGTTTCCTATATTTTTTCCAAAGTTCAATGGGTTCAAAAAATGAAGGTGTGATGTTTGTAGTCATACCACACAATCATACTTTCACCCAAGTTATCTCATCCTTCAATAGCATAATCAAGATTGATAACACCTCAAATATCTTCTACTTCTTGTGGTTGCAATAATTGCCCGAAAGACCATTGCATCTTTGACCATAATTAACAACACTCTACTTGTTTGAATCATCACACTTTGAGAACAATACACCCGTCCCCATGTATTCTTTTCTTTCAATGGTGCATTCATTTTGACTTTCCATATGTCATGATTGGAAGCTCTTTTGAGCTTCCTAAAATCAACCATATTGAACTATTCTTGATTCATGATTAGCATCAACTCTACTCCACAGACATGTAATCACATTAATGTTAGTGTCCTTTGACATTACAAATTCTTTGACGGTAGATATTGAGGTGACATTAGTTACAATCTCATTCAAAATTTTCACTTTGACACCATGTTGTAAAAAAACATGGACTCTATATTAAATTGCATTCTCATGCATGAAAGAAGTGTGTATGATAACATAGAAGATGAAATTATATAAATATACATTTTTAGGGTCCTAAATGTTTTTGACCACAAAGTGGTTATTGACTATTTGCCAACAACCATGCAACTAATACAAGTATTTTCCAAAGTTTTAAAAGGTCAATGTTTTTCCGAATGTATGTTTTGAGAAATTGGTGGCAAGTATGCAAAAAGTTTAGTGACAAAAAGGTCAAAGATAATGAATGTTGAATTATTCATTTCTTTAAGATTATTCCCCAAACCTTCTTAACAATTGCTTCTAGATACTCGTGATTATAAGACCCAAAGAATTGGCAACCTTATCATGAATTAAATGAAATGAAACTATAGAATGAAACACATGATGTAAATGCCAAAATATAAATTGCTAGAAATTGATCCATATATTCATGGTGTTCTTTGCACTCTACTCAAATGCCACTTGATTTAGATTTTATATCATGATGTTCTTTGAACTCCACTCAAATGCAACTTGATCTATATATATGGTGTTCTTTGGCTTGATCTATATCATGGTGTTCCTTGAACTTTACTAAAATGTTATTTATTCTATGTATATCATGGTTTTTTTTTTGCACTCTATTCAAATGCCACTTGATCTATATCATGTTGTCTTTTGAACATAACTCACCCATCAATTTTTCTTTTCCTCTCCCTTCTTCTAATTCTTTATTAAAGAAGCATCATTTTGGGAATACCCCACTCCATGAACCTTACCGTCCTATAACATAAAAACTTGTGATAATTTTGCTTTTGTTCTTTAAGCAATTATTGTGTAAGAAAAAAAAAAATCTTGCACTACCCATGGGGGCACATTACACTCATAATCCCCATTAAAATATGCTTTTACTTGGTTCTTAATAGTTTCAAATGGCAAGTTTTTACAAAGGCTTTTTGGTATTATGGCTATAAGCCCCCTCTATAAGGAGGTTACAAACATAATGCCTTCACTAAAACCTTACCGTATACAAAACATTCCTTTTTGCATTTTAAACATTAAAAAGTGTAAATCATTTTGACAAGTGATCATTTTGTGCTCGTAAATAATTTATAATTGAGTTTCATTTCATGCATTGATATTCTTTTCATCTTCTAATGATATTTGTTAGAATAAACTCCCTCGCTTGAATATCTAAATTCCTATATGTCAATAAAAAAGGATTAACCAAGCCATCAAACTCTATCTAAAAATCTAATTTGACATGTAAACAATTGATACCCATGTTGTCAATCTCAACATGAGATGGCACAAGGTGGGAAAAGACTCCAACAACAAACTAAATCCCATCTAATGCAAAATTCATCCTTTTGTTGATAGCCTAAAGGAAAACATTGTGTGATTTGGTAAATCCAAATCAACCATTTGAATCAAAATCAAGCAATCAATATTCCACACTCACATAACATATGGATCCAAATCAACCATATGAATTAGAGTGAAGCACTTCACACTCCACCATCCATGTCTCTTAAATATAAATAACAATTTGGTTTTTAGACCCACCAAAAACTTGGAATTGCACTAGTACAAATTACACACACAAGTGATTATGAAAAAAACTCAACAACTAGCCAACATTGGTTAAAACCTTTTCAACATTATTTTTTTAAGTCTATAGGAAAATTTTAATTATCCAAACCCTTTACAAAAAAACCTTTTGCAATGTTCAACTTTGTTCATTGACAAATCAACATTGTACTCACCAAAGATGGATATTGAACCTTAGCTAATGTTGTCATTGCTGACCCAACACATGTGGATTTATTTTCATGATCTTGCACAATTCGAAGATTTGTTGTCTCCAATGCAATTCAAGCTAAAGAATGGAGCTATCGCAACCAACACCCCATTGATTAATTCCTCCCTTTAGTAATTGAAGTATTTGAATGTGTACACAAATAGGTTAATGTCTTGTTACACGATTTTGCCAATGCCATTTGGAGCTTCAAAGGACTAAAGACCCTCCTCTTTTTGTCTTGGTCACTTTCTTCATAAGAGAATTTCAATTACATTGCAAAAGATGCAAGCATCTTCCACCTTAAGCCAGGCAATAGCAATAGGCTTAAATATTTTTCAACTTCCACCTCCCATTGCCATAGTTGACTTATTACAATGAGTCGGTTGTTGAGATGGAGAGATTTTGCCATCTAATTTGTGCTAACCAAACATCCTTTAAATTCTCCTTTTTTTCTAATATCTTTGTACATTTTCTGAATCAGCAGTGTGTTTATAAATAAAATTTTGGTGATTTTTGCAGGAAGATAATAAAATTATATTGGTGCCATGTAGGAAAGTTTCCAATGGAGCAATTCCAATGGATCAAATTGCTGAATTTCCATTCATTATTTCTTCTGCATAAAGAGCAAGCTGGGGTATCAGAATTTAATTAGTGTAGGGTTGTGCAGGAGCCAAAAAAGTTATCTCATTGCTACAGGAAATTTATGCAAGAAAATCTGCTTACATTTTTCAGGAAGCACAGGTTTTATCATGACACTAGGATATGTTGCAAATGTAAGATTTCATTAACATCCATTTCATGTCATCCTTTTCACATTAATGTCAAAATAGCGAGTAATCAAGTAATCATGAACAAATTAAGACCAGGTTAGCTACACTGGGTATAACTTAGAAACACACTACCCCACACCTCAAGTTCCATCTCCCCATGGTTGATAATCAAAGGTAGAGGTGTTAATCCATTTCAAGTTTCAACACACTTTGATTCTAGTCTTATATAATTTAGCAATTTAACAAAATCCCCAACAAAAGTTCTAATCCTGATTCTTTAAACTCTTAAATTTTTTTGCATGATTAAAACTACAGCGAAGCTCTTTGTTCCAATTCCAATAACAAGTTAGTTCTTGGTTTGGTTCTAATGATAGTAAATCCCAAACTGAGTTTCACACTATTTGTAGACTATACTTCATCGAAAATGGCATGTACAGGACATTTTACAGATGTGGGTGGAGCTGTTCCTGGCAACCAAGTCAAAACATTTGAGCCACACTGGTAGTACTGATTATGCCGACATTGAGACATAGAACAAGACAATCTTTGTGATGCTTGGTGGCTTACTGATATTGATGAAGTGAGGCACCATGGGAGCAGCATCAGGCAAATACCTTGTACCAAGATGCACATACAAGACTGCAAATGTCATCCCTTCTGATGAGGTAGCGCACACTGAAATTAATTCTCTGGATAAGAAACTCCACATTCAATATGCTACATCATGAGCTAGACCATCCCCAAAAAAAGGCTTTCCTCTGCAAACATGCTAAGTCTGCCAGTACTTGACATCATGCCCCAAGTCCTCAAAAAAAACAATAGAGCAGAAGAAAAACAATGCATCACTGCAACCCCTAAAAACAAGTGCAAATTTACCATAACTGACTGACTAAACATCACTACAAACAGGATCGTCACAAAACTTTTCACTTCCTCCATAAGCAGCCTTCAGACACTCAGAGTCTCAGCACAACGAAACCTTGAGTACAAAATAAGATCTCTGTATCCATCTGGCAATTTGCTCTGGAGAAACACCAACAGAGGTATGACACAGTTGATCAGTATCATCTCAGTAGCGGTCATGCCTGTCATGTCGCCTGCAACAGATCCACAGTACAGTTAAACTCTACTTTTCCTGCTAGGAGATCTGATGACCAGACGGGATAAGCTATGCCTCACTTCCCTAGATTAGGGCCCAAACTTGTCCTAGATGCAGCTATACATTGACAAAGACCAAATGGACATGCAAGTAGAAACTTGCTGACCACATAGATGTTACAAGTTGTAAATTGCATCTGCAGAAACATGCCAAATCACTCACAAGAAAATGCTCAAAGTGTGCAGAAATCACCCATACCTGTACCGTTCACTCCTGTCTCTGTCTCTCAATCGCTCAGCAGAGCGTGACCGTGACCTGTATTCAGAAATGGGGAATGAATTCTCCAGCTGAACTCTCACCATATCACAGAAGAGCACACTACCACAACTTGTATGATGTGATAGTTCAAATGATGGCTGGAAGGTTTTTCCCTTTACACATTGAAGTTATTGTGAGGCCCATAGAAGAATTGCAAGAAAAACTCAGAAGAAACTTCTGTCACTCCATAATTCAAAGAGATGACAAACAATACCAAAGGTGGTATTGCAAGTAAAAAAGCTCTTCACCTTCTGCGGCTTCGACTGTCATGATCCCGGTGTGACCTCCCAAAGTCTCTCTCCCTATCCCTATCTCTCTCCCTCTCCCTTCCACCACGGTAATCCCGCCCTCGATCCCTCTCACGTTCCCGAGCAGACTCCCGTTCAACTTCTTTTTCTTTCTCACGCTCTACAGGTTCCTGCTCACGATCCTCTTTCTCCCTCTCTCGGTCTTTACTGACACCTCGATCCTTACTTGAGTCCCGTTCCCGTGGTCTGGACAACAAGACCATCCATATCAGTGCCACCAATTACTTCATCACAAAAAACCCTCCATTTATGAATCACTATGAATCACAAATAGCTTTCATACATTCACTGAACATTCTTTAATAGAAAAACATTCTGGAGACATCTAGAACCCTCCACAGTTGCAACAACCTACTTCTAATAAAGAAGGTGGGTTCTTTACTCCAGAGCTGATGCCCCACAGTGCTGCTAATACAATACACACTAAACTATTTCAACCTTCTGCTTATCACTCAGATTTTCAGGTCAAACTGTTCAACAGCTAACTTACTTTTCAACTTCTCCAACATCAGACATCCGCATGCTGTTCCTCTCTTCCTGGCATTGACAGAACCACAATCTATCAGCATGGAGAAATCCTGTGAGAGCAGTGAAGAAGAGTTATAGAACTGAGTCCACCATGCTGCTTAGATAGCTCACGTTCAGTCTCCAGGACTTCTCCGAGGCACTAACGTCAAAGAGCAACAGTGTTTTGGGCTCCACTGACAGTATTGTCGTCAGTCGACAAGAAAAACAGACAATGACAGGTTGAATGAGCTCTTACAAAAGATGCACCAACGGAGCTGCTGAGTGGTAGGACAAGTAAACCGCAGAAGAGATGACTGAATGAAGTTGGCTACTTGACAAAGAAGCTGCAAAGTGGTGACACAGATTATATCCATATGAGTCTGCTGGTGACCCACTCATCCTACGACTCCACATCCCACTTGCTCCCCTCCCATCTTTTAGTTCTACAGTTTACTGATTGCTCTCCTGGCAGATCCAGAGGTGGATACCAGGTCATAAAGCAACTGATAATATGAAGAAACCAAGCCAAGAGGATCATCACAATTTTCCAAGCAATCTCTTGACAGATCAATATTCCCCAAAATGGAGCTATGACCACCCAACCAGAAAAAACCCTACCGCAGTCACATCAAACCATATTAATGGTCTTACTCTAGTCATATGTTGTCCACAAAATCAACAACTCCAGCCAGCTGCTGGAAACAACTATGGAATAGTTCTGAAACTAAAGGCCCCTAGGTGGCTAATGAGGTGACATCAGAGTGAAAAATACCAGATCAGATATATCTGCCTGCACTCCCTCCCCTAAGCCAGTGATGAAGTCCTTGCATATTGTTTTTTTAAAGCAAAGAGACTTGCACCCAACTTACACAAGCTCCCTTGACTCAGAAAAGCATGCTCAATCTATGAAATACATACCAATTTTGCCACTAGGTAATCTTAAGTAACAATACACATAACTCCGTGCAAGAATTGAAGGCAATATCTTATGTTCCATGAGAATACCCTCAACATGACTTGATGAACATAAGAACAAGATCTATTAGACATCCAGGAGGTTCACTAACCACATGACCCAGTCTAAATTTCTGGCTCAGATAAGTTAAGTTTCTCAACATGAAGGTATGGTCTCAGATATCACAAAACTTAAATGTGAATATGCTGACACCTTAGTACCTGACCAGCTATAAGTGAAACTCTTCAAACAACAGCAATGAGTACTTAAGGTAGGAGGAAATAGAAAAGAAAAGTCATCCAATCAAAAGACAGCACCACCTCAATATCATAGAAGGAAGACATGGATTTCACCTGGACCTATATCCCTGTGGCAAACACCACAGATCAGAATAAATAGAAAAGTGTGACAAAATGTCATTGATGTGTCAAACTGGAAACATACCCGCAGATCAACAA
>Ga0209208_10003649_pt1 | contig 22014 bp, 19 predicted proteins | sample S1TSphfallax_3_FD_187694 | JGI IMG/M metagenome (GOLD analysis project Ga0209208, IMG submission 187694) | Host-associated microbial communities from peat moss isolated from Minnesota, USA - S1T2_Fd - Sphagnum fallax MG (SPAdes) (version 2) | ecosystem: Host-associated > Plants > Peat moss >...
AACATCCTTAAGTTACCATGTAATTGGAATTTGGGGGTTAATTATAAGTTGCAACAAGTTCAACATCCCTATAGATTAACTTAAGCCATAAGTACATCAATGTTATGGTGGTTTTAGTGTTGGACACCCATATTAAAGTTAAGGTTCACCACATACAACATTCAAGCTTTTGAAACAAGGAGCAAGTTCATCAGTGGATTCACAAGGTGGGGGGTGAGGTTGAAACCGCCCATGCCACCTGTAATATTAGTGGAAGAGGATTCATCGGATTCAAAGGTAGACTTACCTTTACAACCAATTTCTACACCGTTGTTAAGGAACATGGAGGACATGTATGGCACCTCTAAAGGACCTTGCCAATATTTGGGAGTGATTGGCACCATCAAATTGGATGATTTCATTTGGGGGTTTGATACTTGGTGAGCTATGAATCCATCATGCTTACCATTTTCCTTGTAAGTAAAGGTTTGTTTCAACATTTGGAGGGGCCACCCATGGATGATTACCATGAGTTATGCCAGGTCCATAATACTGAAATTGAAAAATGGCATGTTTGTTAATCACCCCATTACTTTTTATCACAATGGGGTAGACTATGACCTTTAATAAAATAATATCATCGAACAGTCATTATGGGAATAACATTGTAGTTCCTTCCACCCCTAGTGCTAATGTTGTACCATCAAACAATTGTTCTAGGAGTAGCACTACAACTCCTTCCACCCCTAGTGTTAATGTAGCAGCATTAAACAATTGTTCTAGGAGTAGCACTAAAACTCCTTCCACCCCTAGTGCTACTATAACTATGGTTCAAGTTTTGCATGTGTTTAACACAGTTATAGAGTTCTTCAGGGAGTTGCGCACCAACTATCAAGGGGTGAAGACTAAAAACTTCATGTTTTGCAAGAGTTTCAATGCAAACCTCATGAAATTTTTTGAAAGGCCTATGCTCGTATGCAACAGTTGATCATAATGATTCAAGGAATCACAAAGGCCCAAGTTGTTCAGTTTTAGTATGGGATTTTGGACAAGGATCTCAAGCATTAGGTGAAGGACATTGTGTTGAATCAGCCCACAAAGTTGACTTTGACTAGTGTTTTCCAAATTTTGGAATGCATTGAGCTGAACATGATTGAAGAGAATGTGGCTACTTTTGGTTTCAACAAAGAGACCCCAAAACCCCTTTTGATGCCATCTACCCAACTAGCATGTGGTCAATCTATTAAGGCCTCACCACAAAGGCTAAGGGGCCTAAACATGGATCTTGAAGTGGTTCTTCATCATATTCTACAAAACAGGGGACAAAGGACAAATGTTGGAGATGTGGTGGGCTTCATCACAAGAGGGATTGTCCTAATTCCCTTTGGTGTACCATTCACAATCCCAACGCCAACCAGCCTTGTGCTCATTACAAGGTTTATGGTCATGACATGGACCATTACTTTACATTGCACCTTGGGCTTTAATAGGCTTAACTCCCAAGTGAGTATTGCGATAAAACCCCAAGATTCTAGCAAGGTCCATAAGGGAAAAGGTGCATCCAAGGATGGATCAACCACCAAATTAGCTCCAAACTAACCTAACACCATGGAGGCACGATTTGCACATTTGGAGGCATTGGTGGCAAGTATGGCATCCGACATGGTGGCATAGATCAAGCCCCATGCACCTAGGTCAAGAGGATTTGAAACCATGAAGACACACAGTCTTTTGGTTTAGATCCAAGATTTTTTTGTGGAGTTAGTTTTTCAAGACCATTCACCCCAAATGATGTTATGATGGATATTCCATGCAATCACATTCTAGCTAGGGTTAGCTAATGATGGAAACCTAGTCATGGTTTCAATGATAGCACCGATGACTAGGGCTAGTTCTTGTGTGCCAAAACCACAAGGTGTTGATGAAATGTTGGATCTTCAACGTGGTGAAGCTAAACACCAAGTTTGCCTTCCATAGTCTTTTGTGTTGGTGGACATAATTTCCCATCCTGCAGGGGTGTCTACTTCCTATTACGATGAGGACAACATTTGGTTTTCTTTTTGGAGCTAAGATTCAAAGTAGTATGTTAAGGGTGGCCATGATGGTGTGTTAGACACCATTATTTTTAGTCACGACATTAGCTTTGTTTTCAATTGGTAATTACATTATGTGATGGGGGAAACACCACAAGGATGTCAAATGCATTAGTAGATGACTTAGGTCCAATGAGGGCTTTTGAAGGTGTTCCCAAGGCTAGTCCACCACATGTTCTGGAGGTGCCAACTTGGCATGTCGTAGTAGCCAAAATTCCATGAACTTCTAGCACGATTGCCTATTGATAAAGCAAGTGTCCTTCTTGGTGTGGTTGTGGTACATAATGAGGATGGAATTTTCCAATTGAAGGGCGTATCAAGATGACATTATTGACCCCAGAGGATCATTTTGTTGAATTTAGGTTGTTCAACCTTTGATGTTGGGCAAAGCATAAGTGGAGGGTCTAAGATTGATTGATGTTGATTTGGAACCATGCCCATATTAGATTTTGACATCCATGGGTAGATCAGAATAAGCTTGGGGATTAACTAAACATGAAGTTGTCATTCAAATAAATCCCAACAAACCAACATATTACACCATTGTGTGATTTACACATGTTACATCATATGATGTGGTGGTTGGAGTGACAATTTTGTATCCCTTGGGGGTTACCTTGGACTTTTGGGAAGAAATTATCCACTACCAACCATGATGGCAAACATGAGATAACCATATGATTTTTCTACCAATTTCTTTCATTGGGGGGCATGCAAGAAAATCCACAAAGTTGACTATGTTGGTTGGATTTTTAGGCCTTCCTCATGGATATGATTTATTGGAGTGCAACATCCATGAGTAGGACATGCCTCCTAGTAATGAATTGGAGATGTTAGGTGTTAGTGGAAGACCATCCATTCAAACGTACCCGACCACTTGATCCCACACCACCATGGGGGACTTTGTCAAAAATATAGGCATGAGTTAGTCACTACATTCATTAGGCTTGGTACATTTTACTATCACCAAGCCCATTGTCACTTGTGGATCCAATTCATGGACCACCATATGTAAGGCCATTGGATAAGTTAAAGTTGTTTGGTGGATTATTCTTAAAGATGGGATATGTTTATTGGAAGTTTTGGAGGAATTAGCTTTGGGCTTGATGTAGTATTTCAATCAAATATCAAAGTATGACAATATTACTATGTGAAGAAAAATCCACAAGCTCAACAAGCTTCCATGCACCATGTTATGATGTTGCGAAAATAATATTATCATTTATTCACTACTACAAAAGTGGGGTGTAGTTCACTAACCTAAATCACTATGGGACCTTAAAAGTGAAATAAATTCACTGCACTTTAATGATTTCACTTTGGTTAAAATTATTTCACTATAATAACACTATGTAAACATTGTGTTTCACTATTAGTTGACATAAATCAATATTATAATTTACTGTGATAAATAGGTTTATTTTTATGTTGTTGTTTTAAATACCTTATGTTACTTTATGATATATTCCATATTATTTTAGGTTACCTTAGCTATTTTAACTTATACCCTAGGTTATTATAAATTATTATAAATTATTCTACCTGAATGTATCTTAGCTAACTTATTATAGGTTTTACTTTAATTTATTTTAAATTAAAATTTTCAACTAACTTTAAGTTATACTTTAGATTATTTTATTTTAAATTAATATATGTTATTTCAACTTATAATTTATGTTATTCAAGGTCATTATACTTTATGTTATTATAAGTTATTTTATCCTAAGTATAACAATTCAAAATAATCTATAATATAATATGATGACTTAAAATAAAATAACCTTGAATAACTAATAATAGTTTATGAAAAATAATTTAAAATATCCTACAATAAAATAATTACCAATAACCTATGATATTATAACTTAGAATATCCAACAATAACTTATAAGAGAATAATCACCAATAACCATTAATAAAATAACCAATAATAACCACCAATGGCCTACAATAGAATAGCGAACAATAGCCACTAATAGCCAATAGTAATTTAACCACCAATATCCACCAATAACCATTAATAGCCTATGACAATTTAACTTAAAATAACCACCAATAGCCACAAAATTAATAGTCACCAATAAAATATATAAGCACCAAGAAAATAGGCACCAATATAATAACCAACAATAGCCACCAATAGAATAACCAACAATAACCACCAAACCAATAGCCATCAATAGAATAGGCACTAGTAAACACCAATAAAATAGCCACAAATAACTTATGGTAATATAAATTATAATAGCCAATAATAATATAAGGTGAAATAACCTTCAATAGTAAAAAATAACCAATAATAACCTCACATAGCTGAAAATAACCTAAGATGAAATAATTTAAAATAACTAAAATAATTTATAATAGCCACAAAAAACCTAAAGTGAAATATCTTACAATAGCAAAAAATAACATAAAATAACCAAAAATAACTTACAATAGTAAAAAGTAACCTAAGGTGAAATAACTTAAAATAATCAAAAGTTACATAATATAGCTAAAAATAACTTAGAATAATCAAAAATAACTTGAGGTGAATTAATTTAGAACAATGAAAAGTAACCTTATAATAGTTGAAAGTAACCTAACATAGGTAGTATTATTATACTAGCAAAAATTTTATCCATTTATTAAACATTTTTTGTTTCAAAATAATGGTCATTGAAATGTTATTAAGTAGTGTTATTAAAAAAAAACTTTGTTCAAATCATTTTACACTTTCAAAAGGAAATAAATGTAATTGTGTACATTATTGAAAATGCTTTTAAATTAAGCTTTAATCATTTCATTTGGACAAAATCTCAATAAGATATGAATTTTCAAAGTTTATGTTTCTGTAATGTTTAAAATGAAATATTTGATAAATAAAATACAATGTAATACATTATCACAACAAGTGCAGTGGCTTGCTAGTAGAGGTGTTTGCCTCCATCTTAAAGGTTAAAGGATCAATCTTGATAAATGGTCTGTTGTGGTCAACAGTGGTAAGTTGACTGAATATTCTCCTATGAAATTCTTTAGAATAGGTTGATTACATGGCTTATGTACCTAGGCTAGGTTTTAAACTTAACTTAAGTAGTGACACGTGTTAATAATTCATAGGCTGAAAATCATGAAATTATCAATAATATTAAATATTACATTAAATATTAAATAATTTAAATTTAATTTATTTCCATGATGCATAGTTAATTAATTAACAAATGAAATGGCTTGGTAAATTTGTATTTCATTAGGTACTAATGCACCAATTCAATGTCTGTAGTAATTGATCCTCATTTATTGAAGGATTGACTAGTTTCACCATGGTAAAAATGTCCAAATTCACTCAAAATTTAATGAAACCCAGAGTGAACCAATACACATTTTGGTGTAATGATTGTCCACATCAACTTGTATTCAAGGATATTAGCGTTCCTTGCCCAACAATATCACATTGTTGGGGGTGTAGGATTTGGATCACATTTCAAAATAACCATGTTAGGGTTTTTTTCAGGCTAGCACAAATCATGGCCTTTTAGATTCTAAATTAGCATTTTTCTAGGAGTTGATTTATGTGTTGCAGTATTTACAGACCACACAAATGCACCTATGTGCATACATGTTGGAAAATGTCCCACCTCTTGGGGATTCTTGGCCAGTTGTAACGGCAAGATGGCAACAAATTCGGGCTTGGATCGGGGAGCTAGTGTAGGTGGATGCTACATCACCTGGTTCATGTTCCCATCAATTTTGATGAATGTTGATTAACCTTACGTCACCAAAAATATTTTAACTTACATATCAGTTCATTCCAAGGTCACCCACATGTTTGGTGGATGATATATTGGATTTAAAACGTCATTCACGTGTTGTTCATCATGATGTCCAATCAATAGGGTTAAACTTCCATGAACAACCCTTCCCACTTTTTCATGCCTTTCAAGATGGAAGACCCAAAATGATTTGGAACTCCCATTCCTTATAGTTAGAGGAACCCAACGTTGATGAGAGGGAACGGGCTATGGGCTTTCACATTGGTAGGTTTGGTGTATCAAAAGGAGTTCATAAGTGTATACTGGGGCAAGTTATTGATCTTAATTATGCCACATGGATATTCAGTTTGTGTTTGGTTGAATGAACACACTTTGTCCAATTTTCCCCACCCAACTTTTCCCATGTTTCTATTGTTGCACCCACATCTAGGACATGTATTTTAGTGTAAGGAAGGGGACATTTTTAGCAATTATGGGATCTCTTACATGCCAAGGAGGTATGGGTGTTGGGAAGAAGTTTTGTGACGAAGGGGGCACCAAGACATTCCAAGGGTGCACCACATTCCATGTAGTAATCACAATCATCATCTTCAACCTTGAGTACTAAGGATACTTTGTCACCCCAACCCAAGGTATAAATTTTTGAAAAGATTTTGGAATTGGATATTGGTCTTATAATTATAAGAGGTGAGGTTCAAATAGGATGATGATTATTGTAGGAATATGTTGGTTGTTTTGCCTTCAGTTTGAAAGATTTGGGACAATTGAGAAAATAGGAGGTCCATATCATATTGAAGGATGATAATTTAATTTTCAGACAACCTTACGGGTTTAGTGAGGTGGAGAAGCCCTTGGTTCAGGCTTGGACAACAAAGTTGATGGATGTTGGATTGGTAGAATTATCTAAAGGTCAATATGCCTTAACAATGATTATGCAAGCCAAGAAAAATATTTTTGGTAATTGGATTGAACATTACATGTGTGGGGATTATTGTTCGGTGAATAAATGAACTTATTCAAATAAATATGTCATGCTCTTGTCGGAGGAGATTTTTTATTCCCTTGGACAGGCTAAGGTGTTCAGTACCTTGGACCTACGATCTAATTACCATCAATTCCCATTGAAGGAGGGTGATAAGGTTAAGATGACATTTTGGGGGATTAATCTTCATGGGAAGGATTGTTTATACCAATGGTGGTTTTGGCCATTTGGTGTGAAGAATGCCCTTACAAAATTTCAAAAGGTGATGGATAGGGTGTTGGCATTGTAGTTTTGCCAAATGTTATATTGATGACATTATTGTTTTCAATTTAACCCTGGAAGACCACAAGCATCATCTACATGAGGTGTTTGGAAGACTTAAGGATCATAACCTTAAGCTTCATCCAAGCAAATGTCAATTATTTCGAACTTAAGTGGAATACCTGGGTCACATGATTTATCCAGGTGGATTGGGGGTTCAAAAGGCTAAGTTTGACACCATTTCATTAATTCCCCAACCAATGGATGTTAGTTGGTTACAAGATTTTTGTAGGCATGTGTAATTTTTATTGATGATTTGTTAAAGAATTTAGCAACATAGCTAAACTTTTGATCAAGTTGACATAACTTGATCAAGATTACATTTGGGGTGAGGCATATTAGTAGGCTTTTTAAGAATTGAAGGCTAGACTTTCATTAGCTCCCATATTTTTGTGACAACCCATACGAGGATGACCCTTCCAATTACATATTGACTAGAATATTTTGGGGTTGGGAGTTGTGCTTACTTAATTTGATGATGATGGTAGGGAGTTTGTGGTAGCATATGCCAATCAGTTCAACAACAAGATAAAGGCCAAGTACAATTCATATGAGGGGGATTGATTCACAATTATTTGGGTAATTTTTTTCATTCTAATGTTATTTTTATGGTAGCCAATTCATTTTGGTTATAAACCACTAGTAGTCTTTGAAATTCTTGATGGATTGAATCAGATTAGCTCACTGAAAAGTTGGCACGTTGGGCACTTATCTTGCAAGAATATGACTTTGACATTGTTCATAAGGTTGGTAGGGTTAATTGAAATGCTAATGGATTGAGTCCAAATCGAAATATCAGCAAGGAAAATACCACTAGCATGGGGATATAGATTTGAAGGTAGCTAAGTTGGCATGCTTCTACATACTTGTGCACCATCTTGGGGCATTCTAGATATGTGCCCCATAATAACATGGGTAATGGGGAGTCCCAATATGAAGATATTGAGTTCAAACGCAATGGTGCCTTGGACATCCATGAGGATGCACTTGTTATTACATATTTGCAAGTAGGTGAAGTTTCGATTGGATTAACACCCAAGGAGCAAAATTATGTTATGCATAGGCCCAAATGGTTTAGATAGGAATGTAATTCCTTACTACATGTGTGGACATATGGACAAATATGAATAGTACTTCGCCTATAATAGTGTGAAGGCCCTGTATGGCATGCTCATGAAGAGTTAAGTCATTTTGGGATTCGACACACACATAATTTTCTCTAAACATAATATTGGTGGTGAAGGATGCAACTTTTAAGTCCAGCAATTTGTTTCTTGGTGTATGGTGTATGATTGAGTTTGGACATCATTTAATGCACTTACACCTCATTTACAACCTTTATCGGTTATGGAACTAGGTTATTGATGAAGTTTAGATTTTGTTGGCCCATTGTGTTTAACACTTCGACATAACTAATATGTTTTGGTTATGATCAAACATTTCTCCAAGTGGTTGGAGTTAGTGCCATTGTTAGATCATAGTAGTGAAGGAGCCACATATGCATTTTTGGATTAAATGTTCATTAGGTTTGGTGTTCCAATCAAAGTTTTCATCGATCAAGGTACTATCACAACTTTAACATTGGGTTTATGACTATGTGTGGAATGCAAAGGCACATGAAGCTAAGAAAATGTGTTTAGGAGTGAAACACATTCTTACAAGTGGGGGACAGTGCATGAAATTGAGCCCTATGACTCCCAAGTCCACTCCCACTTTGGTTGCATTTGAACAAAAGTCCCAAATATTTAGAGCCTTGGTTGAAAAGGCAAACAAGCACCAAATTGGGCCCCCAAAATATCATTGGAAAGGTCTTGAATTGCAAATGCCTAAAGTTCCTTCACATTATTGATTTAGACCTTAAATGCATGAGTTATGATCAAAAGAAAGGTTCAGAGTCAAATTGGGAATTTGACTCTTGACTAGAAATCCCCATGCAACAAAGGCCAAATGATTTCCAATTGGAGCATGCACTATACCGTTGGAAAAATAATTTAAAGGGCTATAAAATAAATTTTTCACATACTCCAAAAAGGTTTGATTTGAGGAAGATACGAGCGTCTAACATTTTGGGACAACAAAAGTTCAAATTTTGGAAAAAATGTCATTTGGATGAAGCCCCGTAGAGAATCACATAATATATCATAGGGAGGGGAGTGGTGCCTCCTCCCAAAGGTTGTGGGTCGTGTAAAGCTTGTGCTTGATGTTGTCCCTACTAAGTCTATTACACCACTTATGTTCAACTTGCACTAATTGTTTTCTCTCCTTGGTTGTGCAAGTTGATTTCATCTTGAACTTTTGCTTGTGAATTGCTTCTACACCCATCTTGGAATTCCAGCATGCCCTCGTACCTCAAAAGTGTTGCAAGCTAGGGAGTGTGCCTTAATTATTTTCTTTTTTCGTTGTTTCACTATGGGATTCACATTTGGGTCTTTTAAGGAATTTGGGGGTGCATTAGGTACAAAGTTCCATTGGGATTCTCAAGAGAAGAACAAGGTTATGAACATTGGGAGAGTTCAGTTCATAAAACTTGTCCTGGATGTGCTCCAATTGCTCACCTTTGAAATGCTCCATTGTGCCATTACTAGAGTCATGAAACAAGTAACTCACTAAAAAGGTCTTGCTAGCATTAAAGGAAATCATAGAGGTTTTTGCATCAAGTGTGCGATCCACCTTTTTTGCAATCAACCTTCTAATCTCCTTAACAAACTTCGGACACTTTCCATTTGTAACAAGATGGTTTGAACACCAAAATAAATCACTACTTTTGACATAGAGTCTATGCACAACATAATAGATTCACCCATTACAATTTGCAACACATAAGGGAGGAACATGAAAAAAATACACTGCAATATGAACGCACCCACCGCACTAGAAGGTTTCATTGCGAAAGGCAAAGCGCACAAAGTTTTCACAATCATCTTGCACACATCACAACTGACCCAAGCAACGAGCCTTCCTGAAACTAAACCCAATCGAATTATTTATATTGGTTGTCATTAGTTTACACTAAACATGACCATTGTATTTTATGTCTATGCTTTACATTTGGGAAGGGTTTTGAATGGTCAAAAACATTAGCAACAATTCAAATAAGACATCCCCATTGAAAGTGATTGGAAGGAATTGAACTTTTTGCAAAGGGATATTATCATGATCCAAATTCGGCAATTTGTCCGAGGTTTGTCCTGGTGGCACCATCGTGCATAGGTAAGAAACAATGGACTGAATACTCCCCACAAGGGTGGTTGGCTCGGACGAGAATGGTGCATCAAACTAAAAAATGAATTTCGATGATTCCATCAACAAAGGAAGGGGTGTGAAGTCCTCTCCCAAGGAGGAATCATATTGTTTAATGAAAATAAAAGATGGAATAACAATAGAAATTTGAAGGAGAGCGTTGTCAACTTCAAGTTCTTGCTTCACATTCTTGACCACAAAACTTGTAGTTTTTATTGTAAGGATGGTTTTTTGAAAATTATGAACCAAGCTATCACCAATAATGTGATAATGGCCACAACCAACCACCCACTGTCTCCTTTATGAAGAGGTCGTAGGAATCTGGTATCGATAATTTGAGATAAAATTATTAGAATCATACGAGACATCCTTAGATATATGTAAAGAACTTGATTAAAAAGTAAACATAACGCATATATAATGTTAAAAAACAACAACCATCCCTAAATCGTCCACCATGATGGTGAGGTTTGAACGTTTAAGAGCATGAAATGTTGCCATGTTACAAGGGGCACAAAAATAGTAGTGAAGGAACTCAAAGGGATTTGAAACAACAAAAACATAATAACACACCATGATTTTTTTTGAAGGGTTTGGAGGAAGAGGAGGAGGAACCTCGGAAATATAATCCAAGCAGGGAACAAGACAAATATGAAAATTGACAAAACACAATAATAATGAAAATCACAAACAAGAAAATCAAGAAATGTATTAACAAATGTTTTACTAAAATTGTAAAACTCATGTGCTTATAGCCAAGGATAATGTTTGTTGATGGAATTTGATAAAGAAAATAAAATTTGGGACATGGTGATCACTTTGAAAATTGTTGAAGTGAAAACCCAACCTAACATTTCTATAGGTTGCAATACATTATGTCATTTACATAAATGTAATGTAGGCTTGGAAATTTAAAAAAAGTGAGGGAAAATGTAGAGAGTCGTTATAATACAAAATTATGTTTCATTCAACAAAGATTAGTCTCTAAAAGGACAAATGAACCAAAAAAAGGAATGAGCAGGCATTAAGAAACTTAGACAAATTGGTGGCGACGAGACTTGAAAAAAACATGAATATTATGTTGGAATTGGTAGTTAGGTTAACATAAACAAGGTTGGTTATTTGTACAATGTGAAAAAATCCAAAAAAATGCTACAAAAAAGAGGGGTCGAAAAAAACATAACGTGATAGGGTAATAGGTTCATGCAAATAGGTGGAGGACAACAATTACATTTGAGGTAAAAAAAAAACACATTGGAACATGACAATAAGTGTCAAATCAATGATAAGATATGTAGTCCATATTTTCCATTAGTCAAATCATGTGAAATATTTTCATGATGAAATCTTGAGCAAAATACCCCACAAAAAGCCAGCCCATTGATTTCTTAGAGCATGTCATTTCTTTCATCATAAGGTCCCTATTGATTCTTTAATAATTAGTGTTATGTTCAGTAATTTCAGTGCAACGAAATTCATGAAGCTAACATGTAGAACATATAGACATTGAGCGCAAACATTCTTCCCAAACTCTTATCATCAAATTTTTTTCTATAACAAATTATAATTCAGTGAAGAAGAGTAAAAAAATCAAGTGTGTTTAGTTTCTCCAATCCAAGCACCCTGTCCTCCATCAATCAATTCTAAGTGTTGCAACCCCACTTTTGGAAGAGTGTGAGGATGACACTCACATTCTCGAAATGGGGACTTGGGAGTCCTCCGGGACTCTTGAACTTTAGAGCTCGATTTTAGGGGTCAAAACACCTCGCCTTGAAGCATTCTTTATATCATTGGAAAGCTATCAAAGCGTAGATGTCGAAAATGGCCTCTCTTGAGCCATTTGAACATATACAGCACAAGTTATGGCAAAAAGAAGGCCGAGAGTCAAACTAGCAGTTTGACTCCCAACCACTAAAAGTCAGGAATCGACCTGACCTTGGTGTGTGCAAGTGGAGTGTGACACATTGTTGGAAAGCTCTCAAGGACAGCTAAAATTTTGCTTTAGATCTCATCCCAATCGGAGGTCTGAGCAAATAATCATGAACTCACAAAGTCCCAGGAGTCTAAACTGAGACAGTTTCGAGACTCTTCCTTGGGAGTTCGGGGACAAAAAGCCATTCGGATGTAGGTGCCGCAAAGTAATGTAGAGAATACTATATGGGGGAAGGTGGTGGCTTCCCCTGAGTCCGGGCTGTGGTGAGTCTTGTGAATCCAAGGTTGCCCGTGGCTTGTCTTAACACCAAGGGTGCTCCAGAATGTGAATTAACCAACTTGTTGGTTGATTTTGATGCATGTTTGAGTAAGTAATTAAAGCTTGTCACTCTTCCTAGTCCCATCCCGAAGCTTTAACACGCCCCTTTACCCCTTCTAGTGTTAAGAGCTGGGAGTGTGCCCTCAAGTCCCCACAATTTTGCTATTTTAGAAACCAAGGCCCATCTTGGGTTTAATTTGGGACTTGGGAGTGCGTCATTAAGTCACCTTCATCACACATAATAAAAGAAAATCATAAAAATAATGTTTTCTCGTAACCCTAGCCTTGGGCTCGCGACCAAAGCAAAGGCTTGCAAGGTTGCAGGCCAAGAAGGAAGCCCATGAGTGAAGGAAAGTGTGAGGGAATGAACCCTCACACTCCCAAGGGAGCTTCCATTTTGGGAGTTGGAGTCTCGGTGGACTTTCGAATTTTCAAAGAAAAATTGCAGGGGTCAAAACATAGTGGATTAATGAGTTCTTTATATCAATGGAAAACTTTTGGAATGTAGATGTTTAAAATGGGCTCGAACCCATTTGAACATCTAAAACACAAGTTAATGCCAAAAGAAGGGTCGGAAGTCAAATTGCCAATTTGACTCTTGACCATTAAAAGTCAAAAATCGCCCTAATTTTCTTATGTGCAGGAGGCGTGCAACATACCGTTAGAAAACTTTTGATGAGGACTACAACTTTGCTTTAGACCTCATCTCAATTAGAGGTCTGCACGCAAAGTTATGGGCCCCCAAAGTCGTAGGAGTCCTAGTTGTGAGAATTTTGGGATTCCCATTAGAGAGCCGGAGACAAAATGACATTTGGGTGCTAGTCCTGTGGCTAGCCATAGATTATACTATAAGGGGGAAGTTGGTGGCTTCCCTCAAGTTCAGGCCGTGATGAGTTTTGTGAGTCTAAGTTCGCTCGTGGCTTGTCCTATCACCAAAAGTGCTCCAACTATGGACTAAACAACTTGTTGTTTGGTTTTGTGTAGGTGCATGTGAGTGATTAAATGCTTGTCATTTTTCCTAATCCTATCTCGAAGCTCCAACACGCCCCTTTAACCTCAAAGTGTTACGAACCATGGAGCGTGTCTTTAACTTCGTGCTTTTTCACTGTTTTCATTTTAGATTCACATTTGAGTCTATCAAAGAGCTTGCAAGTGTGTCATGCTTCATCACCAACCCTTGATTTGAATGTTGACACACCAGGGAGAGCAACAAACCAATCTCCATAACTTGTAAAGAACAAAACACAAGAAAAATAAAAAAGAAATAAAGAAGAAAAACATAATTCTTCCAATGTTCATGATCCCCAACAGTCTCCATCTGGCATTTTCTGCCAGTCACATCAGGCGCAGTAAATCATCCATTAGGGCAAGCTTGCCTTACATCATCCAGTTAGGGCTTAGTCATACAACCGAATTTGCTGACACAGGTCCAGGTCACTAGAGCCATTTCTGCTGAGAGACAGGAACTCAAGTGTGCACTAAGAAATTTGCACAGACAGGTACAGATCTGCACATGAGATAGACATTCAGAGAATGTGTGCGTGTGTGTGCGGAGTTCTATCCTCATGGGTCCCACAACACAATTCTTTCAAAGGACTTGTCAGCATGCTTATCGTGTATGTTAGGTATCGTGTTGTGTGAAGTGTCGTGTGCGAAATCTAGCATGAGGGGCTTCTTCTTTTCGGGTTTGGATGTTGTTGTGCAGCAGAAGTGCAGCATCAGCATGGTAGTGAGAGAGGGGATTGAAAGCCCTAGAGACAAGAAGTTAGTACTCTCAGGTTTTTCTAATAAAACCACAACGGCCTGATTGATGATGCTTGGCAGATCTTGGTAGTGAAAAGAAGAAGCTCGTTTGCAACCATGGTGGTGGGTTTTTCTTCTTCTACTACTTAGAGCTGGATTGCTTCTTATTCTTCTGGCAACTTCCATGGCCCGAATTCTGCAGAAAAAAAGTTGTCGCTGGACATATAACCTCTGGGAAGATTTTGCAGCAGCAAGCTTGAGATCATCAAGTTCCAAGCAAAGACATTGTGTCCAGACAGAGGGCTGTTTCCATGATGAGCAGCACCATGCGTTGGCAAGTAGTAGTGGTAACAGTTGTAGTAGTAGTAGTAGTAGTCATGCAGATACAAGGCTCTGTGAGAGATGGATAAGCCTGGAAAATGATGGCTTGTGCCGGAGACAAGATTCATCAGTTGCAACAGGGCTTGGAGAAGCTGATAATCTTCAAGCTTTTCATCAACTGCACAAGGAAACACCCAAAGGTATTTTGGGTGTGGGAGGTTTTGGAGCAGAAAGGCGTTGGTGGCATAAATCCCAATTTGTGCGTGCCATCGGGTATAGTGGCAATGCTGCTGGTGCTTCCTTCGGTGGCTGGAGGAGAGGTTTTATGAGCTTGGATCAGGACCTGAACATTCTCCGAGATGATGTTGACAGCAAGAGTAAAGACTTTGTTGAAAATCGGAATGCCATGGAGGAGCTGCTGCTTGACCTCCGCCAGCAAGTTGAAAAAGTAATAACTCCATTACAAAGACTGTCATAATTATTTTTTCCTGAGTACGAAATGGGAAAAAAAGAGAGAATTGAAGAAGGATCGTGTATTGTTGTGTCAAAAGGACTGACAAAACCTGGATGCATGTACCATGTGATCAGGTGCGGCTTGGAGGTGGTAGCAAAGCACTTGAAAGACACAAGAAAAGAAATAAATTCTTACCACGTGAGCGCATAGATCATCTCCTTGATCCTGCATCCCCCTTTGTGGAACTATCACAGGTACAATAATGTCCTTCCTCTCATCCTTCTGCTGAGTCTTCAACATCAACCATGTGTTGTTGTTCACTTACTTTTGTCTCCACCCATCTGCAAGTATCGAATGGAAAGTGAAATGATGGACCTTGTCTGAATCTGATGTGTAGCTTGCAGGGCTTGAGCTATACGACGAGCCACTAGCAGCTGGAGGTATTGTAACTGGCCTTGGCTTAGTTCATGGGCAGCTCTGCATGTTCATTGCAAATGATCCGACAGTGAAGGGGGGCACATACTATCCCATTACTGTGAAGAAGCATTTGCGGGCACAGGAAATTGCAGCACAGTGCAACCTGCCTTGTATTTACCTTGTTGATAGTGGGGGTGCCAACCTTCCAAGGCAGGCTGATGTTTTTCCAGACAGGGACCATTTTGGGCGGATTTTCTACAATCAGGCCCAGATGTCTGCAGCAGGCATTCCACAGATTGCTTTGGTTCTGGGTTCATGCACAGCTGGGGGTGCCTATGTACCTGCTATGGCTGATGAGAGTGTGATTGTGAAAGGCAATGGCACAATCTTCCTTGCAGGCCCGCCACTGGTGAAGGTATTATTGTGTTCAGGGCTTGTTTGACTGACCCAATTCAGTTGGAACTGTGTGATTATTTTCTTATAGGCTGAAGATCTGTGGGCTGGCAGGCAGCAACAGGAGAAGATGTGAGTCCTGAGGATCTGGGAGGTGCTGCTTTGCATTGTAAGGTGTCAGGCGTTGCAGATCACTTTGCAGCTGGTGAGTAAGAACTCTTTTTAGAATGTCAGGCATGTTGTTAATTCACACCACTACCTTTTGTTGCTCACTTTGAACCTTGACCAGTGTCTGCACTGCCTACATGAGCTGCTTCCTAGGAGCTCAGGTGAACTGCAACTGTGGATGGGTCTCTGTCCCATCCTCAGTGGGGATTAAAGCAATTCTGCTTATGTCATTGATTGTTGGGGTGGAGATTGACAGATGAGTTACATGCTCTTGCTATTGGACGCAAAATAGTCCAAAACTTGCACCTTGCTGGTGTCACCAACAAAGCTCCACAAGACTGTTTCAAATCAGTTGATGAGAAAATCAGGGAACCCTTGTACAGCACTGAAGAGCTTCACGGCATTGTTCCAACAGATCGACGGAAATCATATGATGTCCGTTCTGTGATTGCCCGTATTGTTGATGGTAGCGAGTTCAATGAATTCAAGAAGTTATATGGCACTGTAAGTTGTACTCTTCATTTCCGTGGCTAGAAATGGGAACAGACAATTTCTGCCTTAGTGTAGCAACTATCACAATGCTGGACCTTTGGCCAAGCGAATAGTGACTTGACCTATTCGTGTATGTGATGCAGACATTAGTCACTGGCTTCGCAAGAATAATGGGTCAACCAGTAGGGATTGTGGCAAACAATGGCATCCTCTTCACCGAGTCAGCTTTGAAGGGAGCTCATTTTATACAGCTTTGTGCACAGCGTCACATTCCTCTTATCTTTCTCCAGAACATCACAGGTTTCATGGTCAGATATCTTTGTATCCCAAACTGCTACTTCAGAACCTCTGAATTTACTGGAACATTGGGTGGGAGAGGAACAGATAGTCTCTCCCTTGATTTTGAAATGGGGCTTCAGCATGCTAACGGGAGCAAGATCACAGTTGCACATGAGATTTGACCACTTTTTTCACTCCATTGTTGTCTCCATTGGACTTTGGCAGGTGGGGTCTAGATCAGAGGCCAGTGGCATTGCCAAGGCAGGTGCCAAAATGGTCATGGCTGTTGCTTGTGCTAAGGTGTTTGCTTTTCCTCTCAGTGATGTCTTTGTTATCTTCAAGAAAGTAGCATCTCTCTGGGTTTAAACCTATACCTGGACAATGAGAAGTTGGGTCTGAGCTTGAGGGATGCATTATTAGCCCCGGAGTTTGCAATCACCCCCCGTTTGATCAGTTTGTCATCTGCAGCATCACCTTTTGTATACACTGCTACAGCACTTGATCCAGAAACAAATGAATGACCAATTCTTTGTTCAGTTCATGGATATATGTTCACATTCCTACACAAACATGTTTGGCAGGTGCCAAAGATTACAATAATTGTCGGTGGAAGCTATGGAGCTGGAAACTATGGAATGTGTGGAAGGGCCTATAGCCCCAATTTTCTATTTATGTGGCCCAATGCTCGTATCTCTGTAATGGGTGGCTCTCAGGTAGCAACTTGTTTTTACAAAATTCAAATCTTGAGAGTCCTCAACATCGCTCTCAGGGCATATGGTTGTTCCACTCCAGATAGTTGGAGACATATATATATATATATATATATATATATATAGAGAGAGAGAGAGAGAGAGAGAGACAGAGACAGAGACAGAGACAGAGAGCAAATAGGATTGACATCAGTGAAACTGGAAGTCCTGCAGTTGTTTATTTTTCCTGATTCTGATGCAGGCAGCAGGAGTTTTAGCACAGGTTGAAAGAGAGAAACACAAACGAGATCACACTACGGTTTGTGTACTCAACCACACGTCTATTCTCATTTGATGATTCACAACTCTCAGATCAGCTAGAAATACCAGTCTCTTAAATTGTTGGGTGTAGTGTTTTATGTTCCTGTTGGTATGTGCATTCCTCTGTCTCTGTGTGCAATGTCATGTCTACACTGTTTCATCCTCATTTTGTCACCAGAATCGTTTAGGTGAGTAGGTCACAGCTGACATCATCTGCCATGACAATGCAGTGGAGTGCTGAGGAGGAAGAAAAGTTCAAAGCTAAGGTAATGGATGGATATGATAAAGAAGGACATCCGTATTATGCAAGTGCTCGGTTATGGGACGATGGCATTATTGATCCTGCAGATACTCGTAAAGTATTGGCACTCTGCCTTTCTGCTTGTTCTCAAACTGCCCCTCAGGTATCAAGCTACGGTGTGTTTCGCATGTGATTTTCTTCACAATTTCATTTCATTTCTGATCATCAAGGTACATTAGAAGTATGCTTTTATATTCTGAAAATGCAAAACATTTTTCAATTCTTCATGCGGCTCACATAGTTCTTGCTGAGCTCACATAGCTATGGTTTCCCACTTCATGCATTGCTTGAATGATGCCTAAGTCAAACCACAACACAATACATTTTGTGTCCAGTTTCCAACAAAACAGATGTGACACTTGAAAAATCTCCAGTAAAAGCTGCCAGTTTACATGCTAATTGTAAAATTTTCTGCTGGAATATGGAAGAATTGTTATATTAATTAGAGGTGGTGTAGGTATCCCCACAAAATTGTGTTGAGATACGCACATCCAGAGGGTTGTATTCTATGCACTCCTGTCTTGGAATCCCTTGTTTGAGGGGTGATCTCTGCAGTAGATGTTTTGCCCTTTGAGAAATAAAATGACTCAGGACTTTTTTTCTGTCCCAAATTCCATTTTCTGAAAACTGAAATTTGATTATCTGACAGTGTATTTGTATCATTTAGAAAATTTTCAGAGTTCAATAATATCAGCGGAAGAAGAAACCTGCTCTGTATTGCAAAATCCAATTGTCAGATCACAAATCAGCTTTTGAGTATCACTAGAGTGATGTTGGATCTGAAATCCAATGGTCAGATCTTCAGCTATGTTAATACTTAGTATTGTCGGGTATGAAATGGTGTCAGGGTAGGGTTTAGGGTTTAGGTACTTTGCTAGCTCCTGCAAGTGCTCTTTTGAATTTTATTTACCTTTTTGTTAGAGTTTGATCTTGGCAACTTAGAAAGGCTTGTTGTGATTTTCAATTTAAATTTTTTGGTAATCATGTTTTTGTGCATGAGAATATTATATGTTTCACCTATATGATTGTACATAAACCTCAAGTCCATTTATGTACTTCACAATAGGAATATGTGTTTCTTGAATTATTGGTGTGAGTATTATTGCACGGTTCTCCAGCACAACGAAGTCCCTTCATGACAATGTGAAGGCACTGCATTGAAATGATTTATTTTGAGCTTTTTGTGAAGATTAGACCAGATGGTTAAAGAGAGATTGTTTGCGGCTGTCATTTTACCAGGACTTTGATCTTGCAATACTTCAATCTTGTCTGGATTCTGTTGTTTGAACCTCCTCCTCAATTAAAGTGTAGAAATGCGTGGGAAAGGAGGGTTCCCTATGTCAGTGTACGGTGTAAGGGCTTTGTTCCATGATCCAATTTAGTAGGCTATTTCTAAAAATCTCATAGGGTTAAACCAAAGTGTAAATGGTGTTCACATTTTGTCTTTAGGGCCATTACAAGTTTCATAACTTTCAGATCCCACTACTAAGTGGCCCATGAGCCCTAACTCTCTTACAGTGCTTGTTCACATTCATCACAAACTCCCAGGCAAGGAAATAGTGATCTTTTCAAAAAGAATTCTGCAAATCCTTAAGGGTACATCAATTCTGTTGGTTTTGCAATGTGAAAGTCACACATGATTAACCGCCACAATTCAACCACACACTTTTGTCATGCTTAATAATAGTGTTAAGGAGGCACAAAATAAACGTGATGTATTTCATGCCATTTATGTGTTGAAACAATGCACAATAGTATTCTCACAATAACATCCAATTAATCGTTAAATATTTTATGTAACAGTCACACCAAGTTGACGGCCTCGCCTTGTGTCCATTTTGTTTTTAATCATGTATACGTTGCAAGAAACTAGTCTAGATTATTTTGTTAACATATCTCGTACAAGATCAATGTTAATCTGGAACTTCACTAATACTTATGCCTTAACAATGACCAGTATCACTACTTGGTTTCAAAGTTACAACTAGAAAGAAAGTCATTGTGATTAGAATGAACTTTCAAACATTTCAAATTTGACTTCATTAAAACATAATATATTCCATAATGAACTTCTCATGCAAATCCAACAAAGATGTGTTGGAAAATCTTTCTAGATCTAAGAAGATATAAATTCCCAAGATTTTGTACTTAAAATTTCAAATTAAAATGGTATATATACTAGAATGGTCATATTAACACATACTAAAGTGATCTAGTGACCATGGAGATTTGTGAGCTTACTTGCAACTAAATTAAAATGCATTGGCTTGATCTACAATTCCCAAAGGTCACTAGATGGATAGACCACCCCATGTGGAGCGACCAAACTAAGATCCCAAAAAGTGTGTGAAGTTTCTCCAAATTGAAGGAAATCAAATGCACCATAGGAGCTAAATTGAAAAAGAGCCAATCCTTACCATGTATGCAAGTGTGGAGAGATACTATAATATGACATCCTTGAACGAATTGTACTTGTAGGCAACAAATGATCGCCGTGAAAGGGAATGTGTATGACTAATGACTATAGAGCTAATATAAGGTATAGAACATATTATCAAACCACACTCTCATTTCCATTCAATTGCAAAGGCACACTTGTCTTATACACACTCCATTCATCAAAAGGGTTCAACTAAAATCTAAGCACAACAAAAAGTTGACAACTCTACTTTGTCATGCAAACAAAATTATGTATACAACTGCAATAACTACATCAGTTGCAAGCTCACAACTCATTGTTAATATTTGCCACACAATAGTTCAATCATCCTAAACAGGAGCCCCAAATTAGAAATGAACATTACCATGCATAATGTGCATAACCAGACATGGATCGCAAATCTGAATTTGCACAAGAACTTATGTAGATAAATTGAATCATGTTGACAAGTGCAAAATTCTCAATGTCATTTAAGAGTTGTTCGATGTCTTCACTTAGTAAGTACTAACCGGCATTTTGAAATGAGTTGGGACTTCATAGACATAATTCCAATTATGTAAAAACACCTATAAATCTAAAGATGTACAATTGCAATAGAAGAAATTAACCATGCATCATAAGAAAGTTAACCATAGCCCACTTGATGTGCATGGTGTTACTTGCTTGGAAGTCAATGGTAACCAAAAGATGGTGAACAAGGAGCAATTCAATTGTTACTTTCTAATGCACATTTCAGTCGTTACTTTCAAATGTGCACACTATCATGAAAGTAGGATCCATATTTGGCTTAGGTGAATCAACACCCACACTAATACCATGGTAAAAATCTCAAGATTCATCTACATTATTTCTAAATATTATAATTATCTTTGGGCATAAGGATTATTGGGTGGACCCATTGGAGATATCAAAACTTCATTTTATTGGAGCCATTGAACTTTAAAATGAATATTAAAAACAAAATAATACTTTTCACTAGAATTTTTTGGTGGGTACATTTATTAAGTTATAAAAAATTTCAAACTTTGGTGATATATATATATAATTTAAAAAAATTATCATTTCATTGAAGAAAAGCTTTAGAAATGTCACAATGTTTACATTCTTTGAACTTTTGGTTTAAAAAATAATTTGAAACATGTTTGAGGTTTAAAAAAATAATTAAAAAATATACCTTGGACAGCATTTTATCTATTTTCAATTAAATAATTAATTGAATAAGTATAACTTAATTATGAAAATTCAAAGTTCAAGAACGTGATTCTAAAAAGGGCCATTGAAATTAAGAACATAAATTTATAATAGTTCTCACTGTTTTTACTCCAATGAAAATTTTAAGTCATATATTTTGGCATACAATGTATAAACACCAATA
>Ga0209208_10003650_pt1 | contig 22011 bp, 20 predicted proteins | sample S1TSphfallax_3_FD_187694 | JGI IMG/M metagenome (GOLD analysis project Ga0209208, IMG submission 187694) | Host-associated microbial communities from peat moss isolated from Minnesota, USA - S1T2_Fd - Sphagnum fallax MG (SPAdes) (version 2) | ecosystem: Host-associated > Plants > Peat moss >...
GCGGTGCCCCCCTCCCCCCCCCCCCCAAAAAAAATGCTGCCTCTTGATTTGATCCCCTGAGACTTGCATGTCATTGAAACCTTGATAGGCATGCCCCCCACACCCACCCCCCTAGGAGCTCATAATGATGAACAAAGTGGAATTTTGTGCCAGGTATTTCTGTGTTGGAAAAAGTGGACAATGGGTCCTCAAGTTGCTCTCTATTTCCAGCAGGCCAAGAATGAGCTTTACATTCTCACAGCATTGCTCAATTTGCTGCTTGCTCATATGAGCTGCTACTGTGCCCAAATTCCAACCATTTATTTCTGCACATCAAGGTGGGTGGTGACACAGTTTTGATCTCTATAATATGTTGAGCTTTTGGTAGGTCGTCCCAAATTTCTGTGGCTTTTTGATTGGGATGTTGAGTGACAAGCACGAGCACCGAAAAACAAGGAAGGGTCAAGGGTCCTTCCCTTCTCTGGTGTAAAAACCTGCCCTAATTTTCAAAGGGCATGAGCTTCCACCACAGAAGATTTCTTCCATTTTGGAAGATCCTTGCTGAGTTCTTGCATGTGACAATGGTCGTCTAAATACTCTACAAAAATTAGGGCAGGTTTTTCCAATCGTAGGAGAAAGATTTGTTAATTTTTGACTTTGAGTACCATTGCATGGCTGTAGCTATGTTTGTAAAAGGGATGCATGCTCCAATGACACAAAATTTGCTTACATCACCTATGTATGTGGAGTCATATGCAAGTCATGGAGATTTTCAGCAAGCAGCAACAATATGTCAGAAGCATAAAAACATGTCTTGTTACTACCCATTTGCTATGAACTCAGGAACTTTTTTGTAGTGCAGGGAACATGGATGAGACATGATTGCTAGTGGCTGAATAATGCTATTACCAATAGTACTCGTCTCTTCAAGTTGTATTAAGGAAGCACTACTGCAAATGCTGCTAGGAGAGACTCTACATTGTGTGCATATGATGACCCATTGCAAGGAAGAAAGGTGAGGTACTAAATCAATATGAATGTGGTGTAGAAAATATGAATGTATGTGTGCCACATATGATGTTTGGTAGTATACATTAAAAGTTGGGTTACAACACTGTCCAACATTGTATAAGGGTTATTGTACAAGGTTGGATAATCTAATAAGTGTGGTGAAGTAGAAGAGTATTTGGATCATTGTGCAAAAATGTAGAAGAATTGTGATCAAAGAGTGACTTCCATAGAAAGGAACACAACAATTGGTGGGGAGAGGAGATTAGGGTTATGACATAACCAACAATGTAGAAGGATTTTTTTTTTATTAAGGCTAAATTCATGTATATATTTTGTAACAAAAATTTGTTAAATCTTCTTATGGATCATCACCACTTTGACTATATTCATAAATTTGTGAAAAAGACCACTACCTCCAAGCAAGCAAACCTCAATTCTTGTCACTTGGTATGTATTGGATGAACCATATGCAAGAAGTGTTAGCAAGATGAATACACATCTAATGCCATAAGATACTTCTAGTTAGGTATTTTTGACTTGTGGCTTAATTGAAGGACACTAAAGTAAAAAGGAATGGGGAGTAGCTGGAAAATATAATTAGGAATGAAGGTAGGTTTTGTCACCTATTGTATTATTTTGATCTTGTAACAGACTTCAAAGTGTATTCTTGCAAATTTGAGTTTGTTTTAAGAAGGTTCACAAGTTTATATATTTGGACAATCAAATGTAGCAAAACAGTTGAAAATATTCTAAATGTACTCCAACAATTCTTACTTGTTCTTCAACATAGTAAATCAAAAGTGCATGATGTGTGAAGAGGTGGTAAGTGAGTAATGTGAAGGGAACTTGTGCATTGGGTGTAAGTATTAATGGCTCCATGGAAGTTTTCAAAGACCACATTTGCACACTTTGTTGTGTTCATCTGCTTTTCACACCTATGTTTAAAATAAGGCTGTTTGCTCTCAAAACCTTCTCTGCCAATATACTTCATGAAATCATCAACAATTCACAACATGAGACCTGATGTGCAAAAGCTTTGTTGTGTTGCCCAAACCTGGACATTGATCTCCAGAAGATGGCAAATCCTAATTAGCACAGAACCTTCCTTTTGCTTGATGTTAGTGATTATGCAATTTTCTTATGTGTACTAGTATATGTACATTGCTAATTGAAGGAATTGTGAGCAAGTGCCCCCTTGACCTAATTACCAGAAAACAAGTGTATCTGTAAGATGGACAGCATGGTTGAATCTTAATAGCAAGGATGTAGGTCTTCTTGCTGTTTGCAGGTCTTTGAAACTTGAAAGTTGGCATCAGATTGAGTTTTGAAGAAAGACACCAGAGAGCATGTAAGGGCGGTCACCTAAATTTGTGTTATCATCTTTGTGACAGATAAATATGTCTACATGAAAGTGAGCTACTCAGATTGATAGATTGCATCCTGCAAACATTTTCAGTCATGGCACCCATGAGGTATGTGAAGACAGTTATATCACCTCTCCCTAATAGCCTTGTACATGGGCTCAACTAAAAGCTCTCCTGCCTTTTGCATAGTTTGCACTTATCAAATGTTTTTCAACAGTTTCAGATGGATCATCTTTGTCTTCATGTCCTTCAACTGGTATTGCCTGCATTTCATTTGTCTCATGTGTTCCAACTGGCATATTCATCTCTCCATTTTCTGGTTCAAAAAAAGATGGATGAAGTTATTCAAGCCAAGGAAATGTAAAGTGATGCAGCCTTGGCAATTATCATAGACTGCATTTGAAGTAATCAGGTAGGATAGGACATAAATTTGGATCTTGTTATGAGACCTTGCCATGGGCATCAAATCACAGCTTTAATCACACTGCAGTAATCAAACAGAAGATCATGGAATGAATTGAGTTCACAGAGAAAAAACTAATCTCTCTGAAGTCCAATTTTTGTACTCCATGTACCATGAGACTCCAGAGCTGCACTACCGTGAAGACCTATTGCTTTATGTCAATAAGCAGGTTCAGACCTGTGGAGTGGTTCTTTGACTTTTAAATAACTGCCATTTCCGGTAGTTGAAAAACAATCAGAATCAAAGAACTGCCAGTTTTGAGTATTTGAAAAAAATCAGAATCCAAGAACTGCCAGTTCCAGTTACTTCAAAAACCTCAAAGAACCTCCAGGTTTCATGAAAGAACTGGAAGTTTTCTGGGCGGTTATTTGACTTTTTCAAGAAAAATGAGAGAACTGTGGTTATATATCAGAACCAGGTATTTGATCTTTATGATAAACATGGTTTACATATCAGAACAGGGCATTTTGATTTTTTGATTCCCAGGCATGAATAATTTTCCCTTTGACATTGGTTCTAAGAGGGATTTCTAACAGGGATGACTGAGAGCTTTCTCACATTGCACACAGGGAGTTATATGAAAGCTCATTGTAAAGGATCTTCATATGAGAGACTTCAATAGTTTTTTGGCCACATGCAAAATTGGCACTCTGTTGAAATTTTGATGAAATTTTGTTATTCACTATCGCAACAAGGGATTGTACAACTTTCCTGCTTGCTATTGTGACAAAGAAGCATGCTAGGCTTTGAATTCCCCAAGGTTCTATGTGAAGACAGGCATATTTACAGAGGCACCAACAAGAGGAGGAGATTAAAGGGAAGGATGCAAAGCCTGGTGGCAAGAGTATTGTCTCTCTTCACCCCTTTGAGGCTAGTGATTCTCTTTGTTAAACACTTACAAGTTGAAGTTACTGCAACCATGGCAATTGGATTACCGTCAGAAGCCCCTACGTTACCACAATAACTGGTCATGTGCTAACCACCACTATGAAGAGGGTTAACTATTGTGGGCTAACACTCACCACGCACACAATTGCAATTTACAGATTCCCAAACTGATGTGTGAAAGAAAACTAGCAATAGAATGTGAAGTTCAGACCTGGACAAATGCATACACTCCAGGAAGTGCCATAAAGATCACCACCCATCAACTTTAATCTGAAGTTTTGTAAGGCTGATAAACAGAAAACCATAGCAAAACCTCTCTTGAGTATGGCATCATTGAAGTTCATATGGGCAATTGCCACAAGTCCTGAAGAGTGCGATTTGTGCCCAATCTCAAAGGTAGTCACAAAGGTGTCTCCTGCTGTTGGCATGTAAGTTGTGCCTTTTAAAATCATCTCCACAAGGGAAGTCATATGCCACAAGCCCCTGTGCACTTGGAACATTGTTGAAAGGGGCTGTGCATGGAACAAGGTCTCAAAGGGGTATTTCTTTTGAGCATACTAGAGGCAACTAAGAAACAATTGTCATTCTTTGCCTTGAGTTTTTCACAGAGCTAGATACTTTTTCTCCACATCTTGATGACTATGATGTCACCTTCATCTTTGAATGATCAGTGGATTTTTGATGATGAGTATTAGACCCAATGTATAACAATGTAGATGTGATCTTTGCAATAAAATAAGCATCATCACCTTGTGCATTGAAGAGATGAGAATTTTTTGAAAAGTAGGGAAACATGGGAATCAAAAGATTTTCACGTGACATGGGTTGTTCCTTGAAATAAGTCTGGATCTACCAACTGAGGGAATTTTCCAATCTTAAGAGAAACCCATTTGACTGAATCTCGAACTGAGGCCCATACTGGTCAATTTAGCTATGCCTGAGCACATTCATGCACAAAATTCCAGAGGGTCTGCCTAACTTGGTTGGTAGGTACTGTGATTGAGAATAATTTGTTAGGCTGGCTCCTGTGAGTAAACATCTAGTTTTCTGCAACACCCTGTGGGACTCACAAGCTACTCAATGCTTGTCTCTGACAGAAAGATGTAGTCACAAACCTTGCCAAGATATGGGCCCTAAATTGTTTGACAATCTTTGTTCACCCAACCTACCTGAAAATTTGCAATCAAGCCAAAAAGGCTCTGGGAAGGGTGTTCAAAGGTGTGTTTTGTGTGAATCTTTGATTTTGTTAATAACCACTTGTTCCAAATTTTTTATTTTAAAATTTAGAAATCAATGAACCTCTGGTTCTGGTGCTGGTTCCCAACCACCCTCCCTATTTTTCAGAATCAGAAGAATGGTTCCAGTTTTGAAAATTTTCAAAGAACTGGCAGTTTTTATGAAAGAACAGACAGAAAAACTCGTGGTTTAGGGTAGGTTCTTTCACCCAGTTCTTTGAGAGGTTATCAAAGGGTAAAAAACCAATTCTATGTTTTTTGACAACATATATGCCTGACCCTTACCCATTGGTTCTTCCTTTGGAAAAGAGAGAACCTCCCAACACTGATTCAAACTACCACCCTACCCTGGTTCAAACTACACCATGATTGCAAGATAATGAGAAAATTTAAGAGAAAGTAGTTGATCATAATCTGGAATTTTTTTGCATGGCTGTCCAAGGTTTCAAATAATGTTCCAAGATTATTCTTGAATGTGGGTTGTTCCATCCCCATACCTATTTCAATTCTATGCATGGAAATTGGAAGTGGGTTTCTAAGAACAAAAGATTAATATCTATACTACAAAATTAAAGCCAAAACAAAAAGACAACCACATGGTCAATGACCCTACTATAACATGTTTGTTGTGTGCATCATCTTTCATGTTCTTTTAGTGTATCAACTTGGGCTTTGTGTTTCTACACATTATCAATGATGATTAATTGTTGAAAAAAAGAATTGACTTTGTGAAAATCAAATTCCGTACAATGAAAATATTGAATCACATTACATGTAACTTGCATTGAATTCAATTCAAATACATTGAGTCTTTGCTCTTGTGCAGGCGTGTTTTTATGTTGACCAAGCTTAAGTTGTCCCCAAAGAAAAACATCCCACCAATTCAAATTTCTACTAGTGACATTTAGATTTGAAACATTTGATAGGTCAATGTCTCATCTTGGAATATTTTTTGAAGATGTTGACCAAACAACTTTACTCTTGAACAATCACATTAAATTAAATGCTCAAGAAACTTTGAAAATGTTAAACTTGTTTGGTTTGAAAATAACGTTTGCAATGAAAATTAAGTTTATTTTAAAATTTTAAAAATGTGAATTTATTTTTTGATTCAATCTCATTCTCATTTGTAAATATACACAACTTCATGACTAGAAACTCAAACTTTTCAAGATGGGTGATACATATTACATATACACTTTTGAATTAACATTGAACTAAGCTTATTTGAAAGGCACACACTTGGATAAACATGATAGGTTGACACGTGTTGAAGCTTGAGTTAAAATGTGTCTTCAAAGTAAACTTTACTTAATCAACACAAATTTAAAAAATTAAATTTTTTTTGGGCAAGTTGTTCAAACTTCCACACATCATAGATTTTACATGAATCGTTAGTCATAGTTAATAAACACATTTTAATGTAATGGTTTAAATGCTTGTGATTTCATGGTTGTGAGATGTTAAACACACATTTCAAAGTTGAATAATGAGAAAAAGTCAAATGAGATTACCTTAGGTTAACATTAATTAACATGTTTTATTTAACTCTTCAAAAAAGATTGGTGTTGGTAAGGGCGGGGGAAGGGCTGAATCTTCATTAATTCTAAAAAGGGATAAAAATTGAAGTGGAAAATATTTTCTATTGATTTGAAAAGAAAAAATAATTGAAAGGAAACAAATGTTTACCCATTCCAAAGAGAGGTTGGTTAGAAGTGACGAGATAAGATGTTCACCCTAAATGATGTGTGGAGATAATAATAAAAGATTGTTAGGTGTCACTTCTCACTATATTAATGTATTTGATGTTTAAAATGAGTTTATTAAATCTAATTAATTTATAAACATAAGATCAATAAAGAAAATGTAGACTTGTCAAGTTTGATAAAATTTTCTAATAGATTTTATTTTCAATGTTGGCTTGAATAAGTATGATTTGAATTTGGATTACAAGGTGTTCACTAAAATATTAAAAACATTAAGTTGAAAATTTATTGGAATAATAATAAATTGTATAACCTTAATTTCTATTTATTTAATAAAAATACTATTCTTAGTTTTTATTATTACAATATCATTAAATAGAAATTACTAAATATACATACTAGTTATTTAAAAATCAATAACTTAATTAATTGATTAAAAATAATGAATTTTCATTTATTTATTTATTTTCATATATACAAACCAAAAGTTACCATCGTGTTAAATAGATTAATGTTACTAATTGTTAGAATTGTGAAAATAAATAAAAAATCAAATCCATTTTTAAATGTATGGATGTAGAATTTTGTGTAAATTTTTTACAAATTGCAATCATGATGTTTAGGTCAAAACATAATTTATTATTTAATAGACCATTCAGCCAAAAAATGTAATTGTTTAATAAAAATGTGAAACACAAATACACTTGAATGTGAATCAAGCTTTTTTACATAATAAAATGCATCAAAGGACTGAAGGTTTTGCAAGTATGCCTCTTCAACCATTGTGCATGACTTTGGTCTGACACAATGATAGTAGGTTGAAAAAATATGATCAATGGTTAACATTCAATTGATTTAACAAAAATATTAAATCTTTGAGGAATGTAAAATTTGAAACAAAAAGCAAAACTTTGAACATGTTTCAACTACATTAAAAAAAAAAGTTTGTAATCAACTCATATGATTTTTAGAGTTTTCCATTCAATTTGCACTCAATTTGCACTCAATTTGCAAACATTAATGTATTGATCATGATTTTATTTTATTTTTCCCTTTCTTTTTTTTGGCCACCTTTACTTCTTCTTTTTTCTTCTTTCAATTGAAAAAAAATGACATGCAAATTGGTGGAGAAGGTATAAAAATCTTTTCATGAATATGGTGTTGGAAAATATAATTTAAAGACCTCGATTTGAAAAGACACCTTTCCACATGCCTCTCTTTACTTGGGAATGGGCTAAACACATTTAAGTTTGGAATTGTCTAAATGACAATGATGATGAATAACTTATGAATCTAAAACTATTGTACCTAAACCAGCTTTGATGAATGATGAATGATTGTCATTGGAATTAACATGCAACCACTTGCTACTTGTGATTGGTTGCAAATTACAACAAAGAAACAACCAAAAGTTGATGATGCATACAAAAACATTTATTTGTAACATCTCATAAGATGATAGAAGAAACATGGTATAATTTCAAGAAGACACAAGTGATATGTACTTCAAATGTATAAATTTTATTAAATTCTTGCAAAAATGTGCAATCCATATGTCTAAATGCATGTATGGTGCCACATTTTTTTTGGGTGCAAAATTTTGCAAAAGGGCAAACTTTTTGAAACTTTTTGTTGCAAATTCAATGATTTTTTGAAAAAAAGTCACCAAAATTCATTTCTTTTTTTAAAAAATAGTCAAATTTCTATACACGTTTCAAGTATGTAACCACAAAAAAAGGATGTTTCAGTTTTTTCCTTTCTTAACTTTCTAATAGCCAAATTTGGCTAAATCAGCTTATAGATGATTTCCACCTAAACTACATCAAAAATTGAAAAACAACACGCACATTGATATGATGTTTAGTGATTAACAATTTGAACTTTCTTGTGTTTGGAAACATCTCAGATTTTCCCACACATGTATTGGAACAATGTGTATACAAATTTGTTTTTCAAATGATGTGTCTGAAATTTATCCAAATATTCAAATATAAATTTGATCATTTTGAAGGTTGGATTTATAATCTTTGTGGCATTAATATCTATGCCAAGTCTATTTTCAACCTTGGATGCTTAACTTTGGAGCTTGTATTGTTAGATTTAATGTGTCCATCACATATAGGGTGCTTGTAATTAATGTTCTATTGAAACATTGCATATAGACCCCCAAAAAGAAAAAAAACACACCATACACCTTGTCTTAAGTCTGCTATTAGTTTAAAAGTTTAGTTCTATTGTTATTTCATACATCTTGAGTGTGTTTGTTGAACCAATTTTACAAGATGTTCTAAACCCTAAAACCATTGTAATTTTATAATTATAATACCAAGATTGGGTTATTTTGTGATGTATTCCATTGATTTAGCAAAGTTCAACAATCTATGCATTTATCGAGCTTCATTTTACAATAATATGCCAACCAAAGCTACCATGACAAATAACCTTTTCTTGGATTTGTGGACCACAAGCCTTTTTGTTGCATCTTGCATTCTTAATAAAAACCCTTTCATGTCTCGATATAGTCATTGTTGTACTTAGGTCGTTAATTGTCAAAATATGAATGGAACACATCTAGTATATTCTAAACTTATGAGTAATGCAAACTTTCAGACAATTGAGTTTGCCTATATTTGTTGATTCTAGTACAAAGTTTTTCAATATGTAAAGAAAAGTTCATGAAAAGTTCAACTTGGCAAGTTATCATGGCATGAACCTATATTGCTTCAAGATGGAAGAACAAAAAATTCCAAAGCTAAAGAGGTTTTTTTTGTTACTCTCTTTTCCATCTCGAGGCAATGATACATTTTTCTTAGATTCAACTTTCCTAACTAGTTTATTTTCAGCCATTCTCCACCTTTTCTAGCGTTCTTAACCCACATATTTGGCTAGTGAACCTATCATTGCCTTATAATCTTATTTAATTTAGACTAAAAACAATAATTCTGAAACATTTAGCCTTAAATTGGTTCTGTTATTCTACACTTCATCTTAAAGAAATGATAGGTCTAGTGGATGATATCAGAAACTTGAGAGAACATTGAATAATGGATTAAAATGGAATTAGTTGAATTTGTGAAAAGAACTTAAATTTGAATTTGTTTTTATCATTTGAGGACTTTGCATCTTTCTTGACCTGAATTTCTATCATTTTTTGGATGTCAACTTTCTTAAGTTTTTGATCTTTCCTTTCCTCCATTTCATCTCAACATTTTACAACTTAGGAAAGACCTAACAGTGCTTTGAAATGAGAGAGTAAAGTAACAAAATTCTCTACGGTTAATTTGAGATTTATTTCTGTATGGTTATTTCACCTTCCTTATTAAGGGCAATGGAACGTCCATTTGGATGATAGGTGGATTGGAGAAAGTTGAAAATGTTTGACATGAAATGGAGGAAAGGATTGGAAAGATCAAAATTCAAGATTGTTGACATACCCCAAAATGATAGAAATTCAGGTCAAGAAAGATGCAAAGTCCAGGAAAGACATTGAATGAGTGTGAGGCCAAGGAAGATGAATCCAAAAATCCAGAAACACACGAAAGAACTACAGGCAACATGCATCATTAGTGGGCATGCCCAAACTTGCATTGGAGAAAAAGCCGCATTTAATCTGTTGCTCTTCTTTAGTCTGCCATCTCCAAGAAATAATTGAAAACCAGGGTCTACCACTGAGCCATCACCCTGGAGGTTGTTTGGGATTGTTTTCATTACATGCATCTTGGGGTTTATTTAGGGTTTGGCAGAAGTGTCTCTAATGAAACCACCGTTTGGGATTGGTTTCATTACATGCATCTTAGGGTTTGGCAGAAGTGTCTCTAATGAAACCACCTTGTAACCAAGCTTTTGCATAAACAAGGGGGCATTGCCAAACTGTAGCAGGCAGACAAAAGAAGGGTACCACAACTTTGTCATCATTCTTTAGTAAGTGAAGTGCTGCAAGGTTTCATAGAACTCAAATCTTTTTGTTGCTTTTACAGTGCAAAAAGCTGCGGGTTCTCTGATATCCAATCCTCTGGCCTCTTCCTCTGTAGCTCAGGATTTATATACCTTACAGTCACAAGTACCCCTTTCTATTAGACTACTACTGATCCAGTTGCATTGTTTGTTACAATTCTTCCTCTGCAAATGCAGACTCCCTAGCCCTTCTGTTGTTAGAGTCCCAGCAGACGACCTTTTTAACTCTTTTGACAGGCTTTCAGATGTCTGGACTCTGAAGTCTGAATCCAGATTCTTTTGCAGTCGGCAGGCCATTTTCAGAGGCCGATCAGCTACTTAGACAACCTACTTGCACTGACACGCAGGTATTTAAAGACGCTGAGAAGTGCACTGAAACTCACACTGGGTTAGATTCTTTCTTGTTGTGCCTTCGGCAGGAATGTGCAGCAGACACCTTGGGAAAGAAACCCCGTGCACATCATGGGTACATGATTTTTTTGTATAAAAAGCGATCGTATGAAAGAAGGGACATAACTTAGTCTCGACTCTCGACCAGATGCCAGTTCTTTAGGGCTGCTCAAGCAGCAGTTCTTCCCTCTTACTGTAGACCAACAGCTAACACCAGTGTTGGGCGGTTATTAAAAACAGGAACAGACCCTCACTGGTTATCAGGCCGTTTGTAGGATTCGTAACCATGGATGGGTTGCCAAATAATCATAGACCCAGTTCTGGTATATAATCATTGTTCTCAAGCTTTTTGAAAAATTCAAAATAACCAGCCAGAAAACTGCCTGCTCATTGCTGGTTCTTTTGTGAAAACTGACTGTTCTTGAAGGTTTTTGAAATGAGTGGGACTGATGGTTCTTTGATCCTGATTTTCTTTTCAAAAAACTGGAATCCATGGTTCTCTCATTCTAAATTAATTTTAAAACCAGAACTGGTGGTTCTTTGTAAATTCAAATAGCTGCTGCGCAATACTGGTGTTGGTTAACACCAGTGCAGTGTGGTTCATTGTTTTTTGAAAAAAAGAACCAACAGGTAAAAGGTAAGAAGGTATCATGGACCTTTGACCAACAGTTCTCAGAAAAACAAAGAACCACTTCTGACCCAGAGCCACGGTTCTCAGTAAAAGCAAGGAACTGGCAAAGAAAGAACAATTGCCAATTCCTTGAAGAGCAGCCCCCTACAGTTCTTTTAGATTTTTCAAAAACCTGGAACTGGAGGTTATAACAAAGAACTGCTCAAAACTGGGTCTAGTATCAACTTTTGAAGATACCTGCTGGTCGTTGCATCGGGTTTTTTCTTTATAAAAATTACACTACACAGTCTGTCTGGTCCAGGTATTGGCTCCAAGACTGATTTTTGGCAGGTATGAGGCAGGTATATACCTGATTTGGAGCTTGTATTAAACTGGTATAAGGTATTACTTCAAATCTCTATGAAGCTGGTACTGGTCTAAGGCTGATACTAGCTCAACTCATACCAGACTAGTAGGGTCCTTGCAACAAGTGTTGATATCAGGTGCAAGCCCATATACCATACCAACACTGGTTAACACCTATTCAGATGATCATCCTGGTGGGATAGAAGGCATAGGAAGTGCCTATTACTTTCCACATCAAGTACGCACCACAACAATGAAATTTATATGCCTACTACAGCTCTCCATTGTTTTGCTGCTTGTTTGCTGACAGGGAGTACCGATTCCTAAGGGTTGGCAGTTCTCACTCAACCCCGTTCACATCATCAGCCAACAAACCTCAGAGCCCCAGTTTCTGATGACATTTGTTTAGAAAACTGTTCTCAAGATAGGCTAGTAGCAAAATCATAACAGACTTCTGGGGGCAAATTGGAAAGTGGCAACATTTGTTCAAAAACCAAATTGCCTGATTCTTTTAGTGGAAAAAGGCATTTCTGACAAAATATTCCAGTTTTACTTTTTTGGGTTGGGTTTGTTGTTGTCGTCATCACATGCGAAAATTCACTACCATACAAAAAAAAACTAGTAATAACGACTTAAAGTAATTTCCAATGTTGGGCAAGTATATCCATTTTAATATATCAGCTAGATAAGAGTAAATAATAAAATTTTGGAAAAATATATCTGTCAAGCAAAGGTAAAAACAGGCATCAAAAAATTTCAAATTAGTTAAAGGTATAAAAGTCTTGCAAAAGTATCAATGTAAATAAGGGCATGCAAAAGTATCAATCCAGGTGATGGTAAATGATGAACATTTGCCAAGGTAAGCGTGGGGATAAATATTTCGTCATTTACCCTATACATACCATGCAGGTATAAGTGGGTGCACTTAAGGTAAAGAAGTGGTTACACAAGGATGCAATTGGCATTGCAAACATGAACACAATGAAATTTCAAACATCCTATTAATTTTTTAATATGTAATCAAATTTATCAATATTGTTAAAATAATATTCAAACCATTTTTATAATGGAAAAAAATAGTAATATCTAAAGGGGTTCCAAGAGCATATGTAAAGATTTTTTTCAATGGTAATTATTGTAATGACTAAAAAGTAAATGTATTCAATAGTCAGTCACCATAATTCAAGAAGATACATTATAACCAAATGCATTGCAACATATGAAAATGCATATATATTATATAATTTTTTGGCATATACCCTTTATTCACTCTCTTCGAAAAATTACTCTCCCTTGGATAAGGATAAACCTCAACTATATATTAGTTGAGTAAAATAAAAAGACATAAATCTGAAATATATACCAACTAGGTAGGTTGAAAGGGTGAACAAAAGCATTTATTAGCCATGTAGGGTATGTATTTAATTTGTTATATATCTTTGGGTATATTAGGATGATAGATTTACCCACCTAACACTAGTAATTTCTATACTAGCATATGGCAATAAAGTTTTAAAAGGTACTCCAATACTATGGTCATTTTGTCACAAAAAATATCTTTGGAAATTATGGTTTGCAAAAAATGGAATTATTGCACCTCCCACTCATCATTGATGACTATGGTTCAATAAACAAGGTTAAATCATGACAAAAGCATGTGCAAAATGATTAAGAGCGAAATTCACCTAAAACAAGGCATTTGTGAAGCTTGCAACAATGCTAGGAATTGTAAGATGTCCATGAGAATATCACTTACATTTATAAAAAATGTAAATGCAAGAGATTGACATGAAGGAGTTCATTTTGAACCTTAAACCTTGTTATGCAAGACCACAATGAAATGAGTTGTAAAACAATCACAAAAAGGGAGTCCAAAGTGATAAAGAAGGTAAAAAGATGAGGTGAAAGAAGCTCAAATTGAATTATGTCATTGGAGCTCTCAACTATGCAAAAAGTTACAAGATAACAACAATGTTATCAATCATATCTGCAAACAACTTAAACAAAGGGGAGCAACATGGGGAGCTCGCAAGACCACAATGAAAAGGACTTTCGAAGATATCATTCTGCCGAACTCTATACCTAACTCTTTCTTCTCTATTATCTATGTGCCTCTTTTTTTCCTCATGCATACCATTTGCCCCTTTCCCCAATTTTTTCCTTTTTTCTTTGTTGAATTAACTTGACTTTCACAACTATCGTTTTGAATCTTGGAAAGGGAAGAAGAAGAAAAAATACAATGTGCAATGCATTGTGTTCATCCATTCATTCTCTCGCAAAAAAATAGAGTTTGTAACAAAATGAGGGTATTGTATTGTTATTTACATTTACCCAATGAAAAAAATATACATGATAGCATGTAAGTGTATTTCATAGATAAATGCAAATGCATTGTGCAAGTGTAAAAACTTGGGCATAAAAGTGTAAATAATACATTTACATGGTTCTACATGGCATGTAAATCAGCCATTTGCACTTACACACAAGACTGGCATTCTACTCACAAGTATGTAAGGTTCAAAGACTTGCCAATCTAACATGGTTTACAATTTCATTCTCCAAAGTGTAATGGATCATGTTGTTACATTATGGCAATCCAAATCTTCCCACCTAATCAGTTATCAGAATCTAGCCCTAACGGTTGGGCACATTGGATACAACAGACAACCCATTGGATGGTTTCTGACAGTGGACATGGTGCCAGGCCTGAGGGTTGTAGCCCATTGGATGGCCTCTGGCAGGAGACATGGTTCCAGCCCTAAGGGGTTGTGCACATTGGATGGTTTCTGGCAGGGGACATGGTCTCTGTTGGTGCAGATTCTTTTTAGCATTATGGGTAAAGTTTTTTAATTTAGATTTCGCAGATTAGCTTGGCCTCCTCCTCCCCTGGAATAAAGCACAAAAGCAAAAGCAGACTTGTACTACGGGATCTTACAGCTGTTGGGTGGGCCTTAGATGACCAGGAGGCTGTTGGATGTGTCCTCTGGAACAAGATTGTTGTCCTGTGTGATAATTTGTGGCATAATAGCACGCCCATTGAGGATGATGATCAAAAGAAATCAGAGGTACTCTATGAAGAATGACAAACTTAAGTTAGAGTATGCAATCAGAGGTGAATGTAGGAATACAACAAGTGAATGGAGACAAGCATGCAACCAATTGAGAGATCTGCCCAAAATATCTCAACTTGTGGTAGCAATTGACTTCAATGGAGGAAGAAATTGGAGCCTTATGATCAGCTACATGGAACAAGATTTGACTGGGAAAAGTTCAATGTTTGGCCATCAGAGTATGGAAGCCCAGAACTACATAGCTTTATCAGAGCTAAAAAACAGAGTTCCTTTTCAGTTTGATCCAAGCTGATAGATTCTGAGTCAAGCCACTTGAAATATTTGCAGTTTGTGGCAAAGTTTGTCCCTTTAGAATAAGTAACAAACTCCCCATTCCCCAAACTTTGTTTATTGTTTTGTTATGACTGGAATCAACATCATCACTGAACTCAGAGTGCCACTGGCCTCTCAGGGCAACATATGAATCTGTTCAGCTTTTTGTAATACCTTTGGTCATGAATGAGGTCAAGTTTTTGAAGGCTACCATAGCAGCCAGAAGAGAAGTTCTGGATCTGCTTCCAGAAATGATCAGATCACCAGTTGTGTACGATAATGTGCGAGGAGTGGGGTGTTCTGGAAACAAGTGCATGCCTGAGGCAGAGGGCAATTATTATTAAGATGTCATTTAGAATTTTGCTCTGATAAAAAACTTATCTTCTTCAGACATGTCCCACACACTCATTTCTAGACTCTAGTCTCATGTTGTTTTTACACAAGCACTTACTTTGGTTTTTGGACATATGCTCAAAAAATCCAAGTCCTTGGGACATGCCTGATTGAAAAACTTTGATTTTGGGGCCTGCCAAAATGTGTAAGAACGTGTTTGCAAAACCTTAGGCATTTCATCCAAATACAAAACAATTGGTACTCAACTAAAAAATTATCATTTTTTCTCTCATGTTGAGAAGTTTTTTCATCATGATACAAATTACCCTAATTCATACCCTTTTTTTATTTGTTAAAACTAAATAATCTTAAAATTTGCAAAGTTGTTGTGCACTCCTGTGTCTCGACACTTGTAACCATCACTATCACCACATTCACAACACATAATATAAAAATACCCCGAATGGTTCATCACATCCAAACCAAAAATTAACTCAACTGCAACAATGCAAGAATCTAAGCCTAAAACATAAAAAACCAAAACATTTACATAACCAAGAAAATTGCAAAGCATAAACTATGCTTTGAAATCTCAATTCACCAAAAGTGATTTGAGATTAACACAAGGTGGGTTATATTCCATGACAAATATCCCAAACCCCATGCACACTTAAACTAGTTCAAGATGAACTAATTAGCTTAACTAACCCACTTTATCCCTAATTAGTTAGGACTTAATTGAAGAATTAAATTGACACACCCAATAATTATGTCCATTCCTATGTTAGCATTTATAACTATTGTTGTCACCACACTCACAATATATAATATAAAAATATTATAAATGGTACACCACATCCAAACATTACAACAAAAGGTGTCCTTGTATGCCAAATGAATTCATTGGATTTTGAGTGAATTCATTAGTTGTAATGAACAAGACCTAGTGGGGAAGTAGTGAATTCACTGGTTTAGTGAACATGGACTAACAAATTGCACCTACGTTTTGTAACAATGAAACCGTCCTCCTATATAGGGTTGAGGTCCCCCTAAACTAGATAACATTATAGAACTACTTGTTGGAAATCAACCATGGATGAACACTTTGGTTCCAAGGTAAGAAGACCATTAAATCATATGCAAATGTGAGCCCCATCGTTAATCGTTTAGTTGTAATCCTTCACATCCTCAACCCATTATGAAATACCATGGAAGAAAACCTTAGATTAGTTCTATTATGTGACCTAAGGAACCAAGGTCTATTGGGTGCATTGAGGGGCAACACCATTTGTCAACTAGCACTTCTTCCATTGGCGGCATGAAACATCCCATATGTTAACCTTGAGAACACTAATCACAAATCAACATACTGGCATTTCTTGAAGATTGCCCACACAATAAACATCATAGGCTAATAAGAATCATGGCTAAGAATGGGTCAATTTGGCCATCCACATTGGGAAAATGACATGGTGCACAATTGCACACATGTTTTTTCCATGTTTCACCATTTCAACCTTCCAATAAACAACATTATTTAAGGTATAACCTTTGACACATGTAAAATAACATGTCTTATAATCACATCCAAAATAGTTATTGTTTGCTACAAATAAACATAATTTCCTTGCTTAAATGACGCGCTCCCAAGCTCTTTTGACGCGCCCCCAAGTCCCTTGTTAGACTCAAAAGAGTCCAACTATGTCAAAAGGCAGAAGTAAAGGAGACTTGGTGCCGCTCCCAGCTTCCAGCACTAAAGGGGGTGAAAGGGGCGTGCTGGAAACTCTGGGATTAGACTAGGAAGAGGGACAAGCTACTTAGTTATTCGGTCATGCATCCAAAACCAACCAACAAGTTGGTTAGAACTCATTCTGCATCCTTTTAGGGTTGGGACAAGCCACGGGCGACCTTGGACTCACTTGATTCACCACGGCCCGGACTTGGGGGAAGCCACCACCTTACCCCATATAGTATTCTCTACGTTACTCTGCGGCACCCGCATCCAAATGGCTTTTATTCCTGGGACTCCCAAGGAGGAGTCCCAAAATTGTCCCGGTTTAGACTCCCGAGACTTTGGGAACTCATAACTCCTGGCTCAAACCTCGGATTGGGATGAGGTCTGAAGCAAACTTGTAGCTCTCCTCAAGAGCTTTCCAACGGTGTGTTGCACTCCATCTGCACACACCGGGATCGGGTTGATTCTCGACTTTTTGTGGTCGGGAGTCAAACTGCTAGTTTGACTCCCGGCCCTTATTTTGCCCATAACTTGTGTTGCAGATGTCTAAATGGCTCATGCGAGGCCATTTTCAACATTTACAATTCAAGGCCTTTCCAACTGTATAAAAAACACATCAAGGCGAGGTGTTTTGCCCTCTGTTGTCGAGCTCTAAAATTGCAAAAGTCCTTGAGGATTCCAAATTCCCACTTTTGGGAGTGTGAGTCTCATCCTCACACTTGCCTCAAAGTGGGGTTGCAACATCCTTAATAGATTCAAATGTGAGTATGAGGCGAAAACAACGAAAGAGTAAGGAACTGGGACACGTTTTTTGGCTCGCAGCACTTTGGGGGGGTAGAGAGGTGACGCACTCCCAAGTCACGGGGTGAAACCCACTTGAGGGTTTCACAAAGTCAAGTTGCGGAAAGTTGAGACTTGGAGGCACGCTCTCGGCTTCCAACTCTAGAAAGGGGTAGAGGGTCGAGTTGGGAGCCCAGGGATTAGATTAAGAAGAAGATTTAGTAGATCAAGCATGAATCTGCATCAAAACAAACCACCCACGTGGTTAGTTCACAATCCGGGACACCCTTGGGTGTTAGGACAAGCCACGGGCACTTTGGACCACGAGACACACTACGGCCCGGACTCAAGGGAAGCCACCACCTTCCCCCATAAAGTATTCTCTGCGCCACATTTCGGGGACTACATCCAAATGGCTCTTTTTCCTGGGACTCCCAAGTTGGAGTCCCGAAATTGTCCCGAAATTATCCCGGGTGGAGTCCCGGGACTTTGGGAGCTCATAACTCCCGACTGCAAAGTCTGATCGCAACAAGGTTTCAACCAAACTTGTAGCCCTCGTCGTCATCTTTCCAACGAAGTATCGCACTTTCAATTCGGAGGTCAGGAAGAGGTCGATTCCCGACTTTTGGTGGTCGGGAGTCAAATTGTCAATTTGACTTGCGGCCCTTCTTTTGCCCATAACTTAGGCGACAGATGTCCAAATGGCCAATGCGAGGTCATTTTCGATATCTACGCTTCAAGACCTTTTCAACGACACCAAGAACACCCCAATTCGAGGTGTTTTGGGCCTTGCTGTCGAGCTCTGAACATTCGGGAGTCTCGGAAGACTCCAACTCCTCACTTTTTTCCAAGTGTTGGGCTTCACCCCCACAATTAGCCAAAGTAGGGTTGCGACAAGAGGCGTGTTGGAGCTTTGGGATGGGGACTAAGAAGAGTGATAAACATCAATTACTCACACGGACCTACATAAACCAAACCACAAGTTGGTTAGTGCGTAGTTGGAGCATTTTGGTGCATGGACGAGCTATGGGTAAACACGAACTTACATGATTCACCATGGCTTAGACTTGGGGGGAAGTCACCACCTTTCCCCTTATAGTATACTTTGTGCCTGGCCACGAGATTAGCACCCAAATGCCATTTTGACCTAGGATTCCCAAGTGGGAATGGGAGTCTTGAAATTACCAAAGTTGGGACTCTTGTGATTTTGCGGGCCCATAACTTTGTGTGTCGACCTCTGATTGAAATGAGGTCTCAAGAAAAGTTGTAGCCTTCATTAAGAATTTTCCAATAGTATGTCGCATGCCGCTTGCACGTAAGGAAATTGACGCGATTCTTGACTTTTAGTGGTCGAAAGTCAAATTGTCAATTTGAGTTTTGACCTTTCTTTTTCCCATAACTTGTGTTTGAAGTGTCCAAATGAATCAAACCCATTTTAGACATCTTCATTCCAAGAGCTTTCTAGTGATATAAGGAATTCTTTAATCCAATGGGTTTTGTCCCCTTTAATCGCTTTATGAAGGTTTGAAAGTCCATCGAAACTCTAACTCCCAAAATGGGAGCTCACTTGGGAATGTGAAAATTCATTCCTTCACGTTCTCCTACACTCTTGGGAACATGAAATGTGACTTTTGGGCTTCCTTTTTGGCACACACTTTTGCAAGCCTTTGTTTTGGTCGCGAGCCCAAGGCTAGGGTTGTGACATTAAACCTTTGAATTTGAGGTTGATAACCACCATAATGGCATAACATAATGTGTCTTCTCTTGAACCATGAGTTCAGGACTTTTGAAAAAAAAAATGAAAAAAAAAGGAGGCCCAAATTGGCTTCCCTTTAAGGCCTTTGGGATCAGACCTCATGAACTTCCTAATCATGTCAAGTTTGGTAGGTTAAAAAGAAGTTTAGATGAATTTGGAGCTCACAGTGATGGTGTTGTGAAGCTCCATGCTCTTGCCACAATTGTCACCCCCCATTTGTTTTTTTTTTTTTCCTTTCCTCCTCCTTTTTCTTTGTCTTTTTTTCATCATCATCTTCTTCTCCTCCTTTTTCTTTGTCTTTTTTTCATCATCATCTTCTTCTCCTCCTTTTTCTTTGTCTTTTTTATCATCATCATCTTCTTCTCCTCCTTTTTCTTTGTCTTTTTTTCATCAACATCTTCTTCTCCTCCTTTTTCTCCTTCTTCTTCCTCCTTATTTGCTACAACCATCATCCCCCAAAAACCACAATAGTAGGGAGTTCTTCTCCTCGTAAATCCTCTTGAATTGTACAATAGTTGCTGTTACAACTACCACACACACCCACAACACAAGGGCAACCACAAGGAGGGTAGTTCAGGCTGCCTTGCGCTTAATCTTCAGATGTTGGTTCAAGTTCAACTTGATAGAGAAAATAAAACAAAGGAGGCTCTTTGCAACAATGGCAAGGGGCCTCCTTTGTGAATTTTTTTTTTCACAATTTTGCATAACTTTCAAACTCCATGGACTAGGCCTTGTTTGGTATAGACACACCGTTTTTGCCAAGCAAGTTTTTTCAATTCAAGAAGTAGACTAAGACACAAATGAATGGTATCTATAATTTGAGCAAAAGTCCTACAAAACCAACTTACAACAATATAAACAAAATAAAACAACCCAACATTGTTGTTAACCAAATGATGTGCATAACATTCGCACAAAAGAAAACCAAAAACTCAGTGTGAAACAAATCTAGCCTAGTTGTAGCACAAAACAAATAGCTCATTTCTTATTCAAAAACTTACTTACCTACAACAACATAAGAATCTAAACTCAAAACATGAAAAACCAAAACATTTGCATAACAAAGAAAATTGCAAAATCAAAATCATGCTTTGAAATTTCAAATCACCAAAAATGATTCGAGGTCATATAAAATGACTTTATATCCCATAACAAATATTTTGAACCCTGTTCACACTTGAATTGATTTAAGTTTAACTAACCTAGTTTATCCCTAATTAACTAGGACCAAACTAAGTAGCTAAATTGACACATTTGACAAAGTTGCAAAATGAATTTAATCCACCTGTATCTAGCAAGACATCTTATGAATAATCTATTAAACTAGTAGTACTGACATTTGTCATTAATGGACGATTTGAGTTTAATTTGTAAAAATAATGAGTTTTTGAAGGTGTCAATTTTTTGTTTTGTTGTCTCTGTGGTTGTTTCCAAAATTTAAATGATCCCATTTGAGATGTATTCCATTTTTTGTCATCAGTGATTTTGGCTTTTGATACATGAGACACAAGTTGTGTAAAAACAACCCAGTCTAGACTGTCACATTGTGTGGCCAACTGACACAGGCAGAGCTTGTAGGGGTGTGTTTAAAAAATCTCCCATTGCCAGAAGTTGACTTCAACTTAAGCTCCACACCTTTGTTCGGAACCTGTGAAAGGTCACCCAAACCACAGGGGCTGAAGTGAAAAGAAAGCACTTATGAAGTAACAACTGCAGGAGAAGGAACCTCAGGCAACTCTCCAGAATAGGGGTAGCCTACACCCAGAGAACTATAGGTTAAGCTTCATTACTTAGGGTTTGACCAAAGAAGAAAGAGAGGAAAAGCGGGTGATATACTATAGGAGCATGTAGAATCAAATTTTTGATGGAAATAACCCATTGCTATGTACAGGCCTACAAGATTCATGCCAAGAATTGGCCCTGCTCGAGGTTGATGAGAGTTGCCATATATGACCCCAAAACAGTTAGACACTTTAAAAGGCCCCAGCACTCAGTGCGCGTACCCCCTATTTTGAACAGTTGCCTAACATTTTAGGTGGCTGACTGGTTCCATGGGAG
>Ga0209208_10003651_pt1 | contig 22009 bp, 26 predicted proteins | sample S1TSphfallax_3_FD_187694 | JGI IMG/M metagenome (GOLD analysis project Ga0209208, IMG submission 187694) | Host-associated microbial communities from peat moss isolated from Minnesota, USA - S1T2_Fd - Sphagnum fallax MG (SPAdes) (version 2) | ecosystem: Host-associated > Plants > Peat moss >...
GTTGATGAAGATGGAGGATTGTAGGAACTGGAATGAGAAGGAATATCGTGCCAGTATTGTAGCAGAGCGAGATGTGCATTCGCGGACCATCTTCGCTGCTGCATTCGTGCCTGCTACTGCATCTGCTCTTCCGGAACATGTTGCCACAGCTTCCAGCAACGGAACCGTGGCTCTGTACCCTGTGCAACCGTCCGTCTCCTCCTCCTCACATGTAAGAGCGAGCTCGGTCGCTCGGTCGCTCTTTTAGTCGACTCTTTGTTTATTGTTTAGAATTTTTTTTCTGTGCTTGTTTGAATTTGACAAGGCACATATCATAGACTTGAAGCTTGGTGTATTTTGGGTTTTGCAGCTGCTGAAAGTGGACGAAAGAGAGCTTCAATGGTACAATCTTGCGACGCTATCTTTTTCAACAATGTTTTCGCATGTTGATTGGCGCAAAGAGATTTATCTCAATGGCTTGAGGGGATTGGGGATGTGGGAATGACTCAAAACAGTCCAGGCATAGCAAAACCTTCGATGATTGTCGGGAAACACGACGGTCCTGCATATGGCCTGTTGAGCTATGGAGAGGATGACAATGCCCTGCTCTTGAGGTGTGAAGAGACTACTACATGCATATGAAAAGCTCACATTCGCAGTTTCTTCGCAGAATTTTAGCAGCAAAAATGTAAATGTGCATCAAGACACAAGAGTCCTGGGTTTTGGAGATAGAACCATAAACCTTTGTCATGGGCTGCTGCCATGGTCTGCTCTTGACAATGCTCTGCTCTTGAGGTGTGAAGAGACTGCTGCATGCACGCAGAAACCTCTCATTCACAGTTTTATTATAAGAGTTCTAGTGGCAAGAATGGGTAGTAGATGTGCATCAAGATATAAGAGTTCAGGGCTTAGTAGATGAGAACGATCAACATTGTGATGGTGTGCCACCAAAATTATTTCTGAATGTGAGATTTTTGATAGAGATTAGCACTTTTCTGGAAGGTCTTCTAGTATCCGCTGCTAATGTGGCATGATGGCATGATATATTAGATGAATTCTTAAGGTTGCAGTGCTGGGTCGAAAGAAAAAGGATATGAGAAGGAGGGTGGCTCATTTTGATGTGGATTTTGTGACGGCAGTTGTGGTGATGATGGACGAATTCAAGGATGGCGATGGAAGGAGATTCATGCAGCCCTCAGTTGTGAGACCACATCAGGTCAGGAAGGATTCTGAAATGCTGTACCTCTAGGTTCCTAGTTTGAAAAGACCTAGATTACAATATGTGATTGCATGGATACATTCTAAAATCTTCAGGTTTGGTGAGCGATCAACTTGGCATTCAACTAGTGAGTTTTTTTTAATGATGTTAGCACTTGGTGCTTGAACCTTGTCTTTGTTCATGATGATTTTGTCCTGGTGATATCCACATGCCTTGGCCCATCCATTTCAGCACCTGCTTTGTTCTTCTTTCTTTGTGGATTTGAATTTGACCAGGAAGGAAGCTACAACCAACCTTAGACTTTCGGAACCCCCAACAAAGGTATCATGACTTGATTGCGCCTCAGTTCCAATTATTCATGTCCTGTTCGTGTTGTGGGTTTTTCTGTGAATGTGTAATTTCTCCATCTCTATGACTATGCAGCAGGTACTCAATGCAATTGTTTGATACTTCAGAATTCATGAATGTACATTTGGCTTGTGTTTAGTCTCAAGTTACTAATTATGGAGCACTGACTTTCAAGGAATTGAGTGGAAATCAGCATATTGCAGCAGGTTTATGACTGAAGAAAATTTATCTTTGCTGATTAGCTCTGTTTGTCATCTTTGGAATGCAGGGGCCCATTTAGTGCACTTTGTCCAATTCCAGAGACAAATGCTCTTGCTGCTAATTCTAGGGTACCATACTCTTTACCATTCTGCTGCAGACCTCTGTATGATACTAATGAGTTTGTTCATTCTGGAACAGACTCATAGGTTGGTGTATCTGAGAGTTACAGACTTTTAAGACCCCTACTAGAGTTCTACCTGCAGTGCCCTTTATAGGGTGCATCTTGTGTATCCATTGCTGTTGTTCAAACAACAGGGTGTATCTTGTGGCTCAGTTTTTTTCTTGATCTGGGTTTTCTCTTTTCTTTGGTTGGGTTTCCTCTTTGCCATGATTACTAATTGGTTGATGTGATGTTATCAGATCTGAAATATCCATAACCTCATTACTGGGTCATCTCTCAGTTCGTTTTCAGGTTGTCTTAAATTGTAAGTATGGAGCATTTCTCAGTACTTGTGAAGAAATGATTTGATAGGGTGGTCTTGTTTGATTGGGAGCAGACTGGTTGCCTCTTTGCTGCAGCTGGTGATGGGTGTGCATATGCGTGGGATATGGTAAGCTTGTGATGATTCATAAGTATCTGCTCTGAAATTGCTTTGATTTGGACTCTATGATTAGTGATAGTCTGATGTGTTGAACCAATTGAGGTCCCAAATATGTACTAATTGAGAGTGGCACACCCATGGTATAACTGGTTGCCTTCAAGATTTTCATCCCCAGGTTGAAACTTTTGGGTGCGCTGCAGCTCTTCACCAGCAAGCATCTTCAGCGACTGTTTTTTGAAAAAATTGCTTAGATTATGTTTTCCATTATTGTGGCTCTGGAGTTTATGATGAAGAAAGTTGCATGGTTGCACAGGAAACAGGCAAGAATACAATGGTGTTTCAGGGCCACTCTGATTATTTGCACTGTATTGCTTCTCGACCATCCCACAATCAGGTGCATCATCCCATCACTCCATTGATTGGGGGGTGGGTGGGGGGTGTTTCTTCTGTGTAATGAAGCCAGACAGCCTTATTCTTTGATCATAATGCTTGGCATGGAGTCATTTACTAACCAACCTTCTGGCTTTGCAGATAATCACTGGATCTGAGGATGGGACTGCCAGAATTTGGGGCAAGTTTTGTTGAGCTCCTTCTTGTCTCTTTCTAACTTTATGAATGGGCCAAGAGAAGGGAAAGAGCAAGCAGGAGGAAGCCATAGGTGGCAAATGTTAGTGGTAGCATTTTAATTAGGTGTTTCTTTTGTAGGTGTAAATTTCTTCTCTTTGAAATCTTGCTCCCACAAAATTATCAACGAGGGATGTTCGCATTCTCTTGTGTGGTGGACACAGATTGTCGGAGTGGTGAATGTGTAGCAGCATTGGACCCGTGGAATGCAGTGAAGATCAGCAAAAAGCCTATGGCGAAGTTGCCATGGATTAGTTGTTTGTCCCTTGATGCAAGTGACAATTGGCTGGTAGGTTCACACATACAGGTGGCCAGTATAAAAAGTCTGGGTCTGACTCTGGTTATCTGATGCTTCTGTTGATTCAAGGGCCCATTATCAAGTGTTAAGGGTAACATAAGATCAACATTTGTATTCCCTAACCAAACTGGTATCAGCTTGTAATCTAAGGGCTAGCTTTGGGTCCTAAATACTCTTGACTTATAGGGTTTAGATGTTAGTTTTTGACCACCTGTAAACTGTTTACTATTGAGTTGAAAGAAAGCATTAGCTTGCCAATACTGAGAATATGATTTTGAATGTCAGTGACTTGACTGATTATTTACAGGCAATATGGTTAGTCTCCCAAATATGAATGATTAGAAAAGGTTTGGGTGCAGGTTTGTGGGAATGGTGGGCACTGTGTGACTCTTTGGAGCCTGCCAGGCCTGGATTGTGTGACACGTATCTGCATGCGTGCAACCCCTCAAGCTGTCACTATTGCAAATGACCAGGTGCTCTTTGCACACCAGCCAACTGTGGGCTGGTTTGTTGCAATTTTGTTAACGATCCTTTTGTCATCTAGTGGCCATTGATGACAGTAGCTATCACTTTGTTATTTTACTTTCTATGGTTAGTGGCATAAGGTCTGGGAGTGTTGGATGCAGACCATGGTTGCTACTCAACCTAATGCAGCTTGAAATTGTCTTCCATGTGGCTGTTTGTACTTGACATCTTTCATTGTATGTGTGCAGATTGTGACAGTGGGAACACAACCCATCTTGTCAAGATGGAGTTTTGGGGGCACCTTACTATCCCAGGCTGTGTGTGCCCCACTGTCTGCCTTCTCTGTCTCTGTGCATCCATCTGGGGTAACACATTTGTTTTGCCTTTGGTGATCTGTGCCTTATACATTCATGTAGGATTGTTTGGGCTTGTAATTTTTCTGTCTTACTCTTTAGTAATCCATTAAGAGCAGTATGAGAAATGCATGCACTTGTTGTGACATGATAAATTGTCATGGGCTTGCATCATCCATTTTTTGTTCTTAAACAGTTGCGGGATCTTTCTGTACAGTTAACAGCAGTAGCTGGCTATGGAGGATTGGTGGACATAATTTCGGAGTTTGGGAGCCATCTCTGCACCTTCTGTTGTGGTTAATTGTGTCTCCTACAGGAGCTTCAAGCTAATAACACGCTGTTGGGTGCTCACATTACTTGTTGGTTCAACTCCTACTAGTTTATGGTAGATGCTACCCAGACTATTCAACAGCCAGTTCTACTGGAGTTCACTGTCAATGAGACTTGGAGAACCTGGTAGCTTTCAAAGTCTTCAGGGAACAATTGGGACAGCCACAATGCCCATCTTTTGCAGCTGTTTGAAAGTGTCCATCACTGACAGTTATGCAGTAGCCCTGAGGGTTAAGAGAATCGAAATTACGGTAAGTGGAGGAGTTGGCACTAGGTAACGCTTTTCTTCATCATGCTGAGTCCTTCATGGTTTTGCCTAGGTAGTGTGAGGAGAAGACAGAGGTTTTACAGGAGAGGTTACTGAGTTCAATCTTGGTAACTCAGTTGTGCTTTCATCTACGATTGAGTCGGGACAGATTCCCAATTGATAGTTAGTGCACTGGTTGCTGCTGGGTCACATCATCCACGTTTCTTCACCAATGCTTTTCAAACAGTGTCATTTGACTTGATGATGGATATTGTGTCTGGTGCTTAGGAGCAATCCAATTCTGTAATCTAAAACCCTTGTAATAAAAAGAGACATGGCAAGTAGTTCGGGAATGTGAAGGAAATTGTATAACCATACTGATAAATCGGTGAACACTAGCTTGTCACCAATTGCCTCTACAGTCCACAGCATAGCTGGTCAATGGATGCACGAATCCTTTTGATGATTGAAAAAAGTACCTATTATTGAATCACTGATTAGCAATGTGTCTTGAGTGCTAACCAACATCATGTCTGAGTCTTCCCCTTGCTTCTGGAAAGAAAACACAAACTCAGGATGCAGATTGTGTATAATTGTTTGCTCAAGTTTTTGGGAAGATTATTATATGCTCATATCAAAATGCTGAAATAGAATTACAAAATCCAAATTTGAGAGTGCTAAGTGCGATTGACGAGATAGGGATTGAAATCATAGACAATTTTTCGACTGAAAAGTTCAAAAAATTCCTATATTATCAATGGGTCCAACAATTCGTAGTCCCACATTTGTATGCACATTGTCCAATGAAAGGCAGATTTTAAATATCTCATGTTAACCAGATATTGAGATTCACACCACAAACCATGCATCAACGCAAGCCATCAATTTTATGTGAGAGGAGTTTTTAGACTTTTATATTCTAATTTCTTTTATTGTAACCACTAGAAACATATGAATTCCTACTATATCCTAACACAACCAACTTTCTTAACTCTTGGGTTGTGTTTAGAAAAGAGAAGGGCATATGTCCAATGGTGCCAAAGCACATGCCCCCTCACTTGTTGGGCTAGGAAAACTGGGCCCATCATCAATCTAAATGTGCCTTGCAAGCAATGAAACGACATGTTGGACTATCTAGCATTTGATAAAGAAATATTCCCCTGAGCTTCAAGTAGATACAAAAAAACAGATCTCCATGGACTAGTAGGGTCCTTACAACAACTAGAAGAGGACAATGGATAATGAAAGCCTTGGTAAAAGCTATGGATGTTGTTTGAAACAAGGACATGTTCATTGAAGAGGGCAAATAGGTAGTTCATGGAAGATACTATTGATCTCTTTTTCTAACCATTTGAATGCAAAGACAACCTCTAGAAAGGTTATGCCAGCATGTGTCCAAATAAATTAGGACGATGCAACAATAGTTGCATGGATCTTAGGTGTGCAAGAACATGGTTTGTCAATAACCCTGCAACAGCTCAAGATGAAGGTTAAGAGCTCACACGAACAAGTACATGTGATAAAAGTTATTCACATTTAGCCCAAAAACATAGGAAGATTGTTTGGGGGTGAGGTCCAACTTTTTGAAAAGCTTTCTCACACATGTAAATTTCGTCAATGGTTCTTTTTTTTCTTCATCCATAAACTACCCATGAAAAAAAAACTCAAACCAAAATGCGATGTTTCAAGTAACACCCAAGCTTTACAAGTTTTCACACATTAATTTTGCTAATGGCTCTATTTTATTGACAAACATCCCCCACTCCATCTGCTTCTTTAGCTGCACAAAATATCAATAACCAGGACTACCTTTCATTAGATTCAAATCCTTGTGAATGCCTCACCAACTTGGTGCTTCTACAATGCCTAAAACATCTCATTTATGTATCTAAATCAGGCCTCATAAAACCTGGCAAATGCCAACTTTGCCATAATTAAATTAACTCTGACACATTTATTGCTTTAATACTGGCACATCTGGCATATGCTTTATTTTTCATAACAGGCTTCCCCCTACTAGAAGATAAAATCAAAACGGACACCGCTACTACCATTCTCACGGCTATCGCAAACGAAACACAACTAGGCAAAGAATATGTTGAATGGAATGGACATGGAGACAAACTTGCACTGTTATTCAAGCGAAAGATTGGCACTTGATCATTTTGATTTGCTCGAACTACTTCACATGCATAATGCCCGTGAAGGACAAACTCGTAAGGCTGCTACATGAATCATTTTTCTCCCATTTAATGATGGAAAAGTCACTCTCAACGGACGTTGTATTTGGGAACTCTGTCGCCAATCCACCGCACAGCTGACGCAGCTGCATGAAGTGCCCCTTCGAGCAGTCCCATGCCTTGTTAAAGAACATCTTATCGTTGTGCTTGTCGAGGGCAGCCTTCACATTTGGCTCACGCGCGTAGACAACGAGCAATTCACGGTGTTCACTCTCCGCCTTATCAATCAGGTCTGCACTCCAATGTTTGGCTAGGTGCCCGCGATATTGATCCACTACTTCGCTGATGAACACATCAGAACGCATCTTGACGAGATCCACTGGCATCACAAGGGGCGCTTCCAATTCCCTGGCATTGTTGTTGGAATCACACTCCGCCTAGTTTTGCAATCCGTCCGCCACAATGGAAAGCGAGAAGATGCTAAACTTTAGTGATTCTACGGTGGGAAACCACAAAAATGACTGCACCCAAATCACTATTTTGGCCCTCAGAGGCTCAGACTAACTACCAAAAAATAGTGATAGTGACCCTTTTAGTGACTTGCAGTGGGGATGCTCTTTATAACTATATTACTTAATTATGGCACTTTGGCGAAATTCATTCTGGCAAAGTTGGCATCTAAAAATAGAATGCCAAGTTTTATGAGGCATGATCTAAATGCAAGCACCAAATTAGGGCACAAGAATTATATATTGTAAAAGACGATGGGATGTTAAATGAAGCTTCCCCTAAAGCCATCCCATGATCCATCCAGCCGGACGAACATTTCATCCATCCCGTCATCTGTCTATTTACAGCAACAAGAGTCGCAGCAATAGGAATAGCAACAGCAGGAGCGATGACGGCGGACCACAACCATTTGGTTGTAGCAGTTATGGAGGCACAAAACTCCCCTTCTTTTTTCTTTTTTTTTGGTGAGTTTGTTTTTGTGGTAGCAATGGTGGTAGCGCAAACACAACACACAGACAAACACAAAGACAGACTGAAGAGAGGAAGAGAGAAAGAAGAGCGTGCGTGCACAAAGAGAAAGGTGTAAGGCCACCAGCTGTCTATGCAGCCTCTTACAATTCATCAGGTGACCAGTTGACTCTAAGTAATTGCCTTCACTTGCCTTTCAAACTGCAAAACATTTCTGTAATGACAATTTTGTTTGTTAAGTTCTTTCATAATTTTTTCACCTTTCAAGTTAAACAAATTTATTACTGCTCTCACAAATGAAAACACCAGGGCCATGCATACCCTACCCAAAAACTCTCAAAACCCTAGACGGATTCCAACAAGAGGGATGGGAAAGAAGAAGAAGAAGATTTGGAGCATTTTGTGATTCAGGAACACACAAACAGAAGTCTGGAGGAATTGGGTTGGAGAGAGATTTTTTGTAGTCATGCCCAAAACCAGAATTTGAAGAAGAAAATGATGATGATGATGATTTGGAGCATTTTGTGATTCACGAACACAAAAATAAAAGTTTGGTGGAATTGGGTCGAGGAGAGATTTTATGTAGTCATTCTCAAAACCAGAATTTGAAGAAGAAGGTTTGGAGCATTTTGTGATTCCAGAACACAAGAGAAGAAGTCTGGGGATTCCTGTGCAAATTTTGCCAAGCTCGACCAGTGAGGCAATTAACTAGCAGAATCTGAGGCCCTTTCTGTGGCATTATTTGTCCCAGCTCTCAAGGTGGTAAATGCAACATTTTACCATTTACCCTAGTTGTTAGTGTGTGTTTTTGGGCAGTGGGTGAAAAACACACTACCCACAAAACTGTTGGCAAGATTGATGTGTAGTACATTCATTTTCGTTAATCAATCCTGAGATGAAGTAGATTGAATTTTTCTGAAACCGAATGCAAAATTACCAAAACCCAATTGCGAAAACAATAAAAAAACCAAGTTAGGAAGAGATTACATACAACTCTGTAACATTACTTCCAAAGCAGATAACACCCTGCTTATTCTAAGTGCATGGATCTCCACCACTTGAGACGAGATTGTTGCATCATCATCCGCAGTTGTCATTCGATTGACAGAGTTTCCAATTTTTGTGTCCTGAGGAGGAGGAGGTGGATGTAGCAGCAGCAACAGAAAGACATGTGTGTTATTGGGAGCACGACCATCATTTCTGCTGCTGCTTCTACTACAATGGAGTAGGGCATGATTCCTGCCATTTGCATTTGCACCCATCCTGCACCTGCCTGTGGAGGATGAGGATGCATTGTAATGAAGACATACCACAGGAATTTAGACTCTACAATTTCTTCTTTTTTTCTTAGAGGAGAGAAGTGAAAGTAGAAAAGTGAAGATAGTACATGGGAAATTCCAATGGAAGGAAATGTGCATTTTCTTTTGACTGTGAGAGAGAAGAAAAGATACTTGATTTAAATGATATCAAATTTTACAAAGTCCACCAAAAGCTAGGAATATGTAATTGTATTAACAATTCTGCTTTCTTTGAAGTAAAAATCAAATCAACTACTTTCCTTTTATTGTCTTTACTATATTTCGTATCCTAATGTTTTCAACTCTCATTACATTCTATGTTTTCAAGGGTTGAACTGTTCACTTTGTAAGTGAAATTTTTGTTGAAACATGTCATGTGAAAATAAATTCTCTTAAACTCTATTTTAACTTATAATACATTCGATTTTGGTTTTTCTTGAAATCTGTAATCATTGGGAACATACCAGCCTGAACCCACCTAATATCTAGGAGCTGTATACATATGGTAGTCTGGCGCTGCGTGTTTGTTGGTTTGTTTTGGTTTGGATTTTTTTTTGTTGTTAGTTTAGTAGGTGTGGGTGCGTTTGGTGAACCAAGTGTTGGGTGGTTTTTTGACCGTCGACGGAGTTCTCTTGGGAACAAGGCACGCAAGTCAATAGGCACAAGAGGGGTTGTCAACTATGTTGACGGACTACAATGCATGACCGTTCTGTCGTTTTTGCCTCTCTGTTGATGTGGCCTCTCTAGGTCGTTCCTGCTGTTGCTGTTGTTGCAATGGAACAACAACGAGGGAAGCGCAGGGCGGGCGAGACATGGATCATACGGTAGTTGCGGTGCTATTGTCTCCAACAGGCACAAACAAGGATGCACACCCTAACCAAGAAGTTGATTCTCAAGAGGTTGCTGCCAGTGTTATTTTACAGGAGCATGGCTTAGGCACAAATGTATCTCAAGATGCAATTGGTGGTATGATTTTTATTATTCTCTATCTATCTTAGATAACAATGTTTCCTTTTTTTATGTCACAAACAGATGGTGTTCAAAGCCAAAGCCAATGGGCTTATTTAAAGCCCAGGGGTTTATCCTTTGCTGAACTAATGATGTGAAGTTATGGTGTTTTCACTTATGAAATGTAAGTTGCCCTCACTTTTTGGGTGGTAACATTACATCTTTAAGATGTTGTCAGAATATGTTACAAGAATTCTAATAAGTCATCATGAAGAGGCTGACTTATCCATTCCCTCATTTTTTGTGTGATTATCTTTTTATGATATTCAAAGAAGCTAGTTGGAAATGGATGGAAGGGTTGATGTTATACCACCTAACAAATTTCAATGCAACATAACACAACAACAAAAAACACATATGGAAAAGGAATTTTTCTTTAAATGAAAGTATCTTGGGTGAAGTTCAATTAGGTATCAAGTGTAACTAATAATCAACTATGAAAATGAGGAGCTGGGGTCCATAAGCATTTGACATCACATGACAGCCTTTATAGTCAGTGAGTGTGACCAAAAGCACTCTAAGATATTTCCAATATTGTGCAAGTACCTATTTGATTACCTAATTGATTTTGTGCCTAGGTCAGAATCTGCGCATGGACGTCGCAATTGCCTACAGAAAGAATGGCGTGCTAAGCAATGTACAAAGTCGACCGAGCCATTTGAAACGTTGCAAGAGCGAAGTAATGATTTATGTTGAAAACGACGAACTGTACAACAAGTGGCAGCACCTACACAACCTTCTTTTGGCAATGACGCATTACAGTTGATTCGAAACGAAGATGCGTTAGCCCCGGGACGATGGGATTGTGGAGAATTGGACACAATATGTGGATTCTGCAATGTAAAAATGTGGATCAAAGAATGGTTGACAAAGTCGAGCAACAAGAACCCACAATTTTCTCTGTGTTGCGAAAATGGCAAAGTTCTATTACCGAGTCATCCTGCAACATCGTAAGAGTTGGAAGTTCTTTTAACTAGCAAAGAGAGCAGTGCCGTCAAATTTCGAGATCAGATTCGCATGTACAATTCGGTGTTGGCATTCACTTCACTTGGTGCCAAAGTTGATGAGTCGGTAACAGGAAGCCCTAGACCATACTCCTTTCGCATTCAAGGTGAACTTTATCATAGAATTGGATCCCTATGTCCTCTCGAAGGACAACGGCCACAGTTTGCACAGTTGTACATTCATGATACAAAACACAAACATCAAAACCATCATGCCGTTATGCCATCGCTTGATCCAACGACATTGGATCAGTTGTTGACCATGATGTACAATATTAATCCCTATGTCAAAGTGCTCAAAATGGCAAGGGATATGATGGCAACAGAAGGTGCTCCCATGGATTTGAAATTGCGTCTCATTGCCTCTTGAACAAATGATGCCCGTCGATACAATGTGCCGACGGCCGATGAAGTCGCTACATTGATGGTAGGAAATGGTTCTGAGGTTGTAAACAGACGTGATGTCGTCATTGCTCAACGAGCTGGCCCAGTTCAGCGCATTTCCGAACTACATGTGGGATACATGGCCCTACATTATACGTTGTTATTTCCTTACGATGAGGATGGATGGCATCCTCATATTTTGCTCAATGGTGTTGTTGTTGGTGCAGATTTGGATGAAGACCATGCGGGAGAATTTGAGTTTCGAAGAAAACATTACAATGTGACAATGGCGAAATTTTATGGTTATTGACTTCAACATCAAGACATTGATGGCATTGCGTTGCTTCAGGGTGATCGATTGCAGCATCAATACATTGTGGATGCTTATGTGGCTATTGAACAAAATCGCTTAAAATACCTGCACCTGAATAAAAAAAAACTTCGCGCGGATCTTTATCGAGGCCTTCAAGACGCCATCGCTGTAGGTGACAATAGCGCTACTGCCATCGGACAGAGGATCATTCTACCATCTTCTTTCACAGTAGGTCCACATCACATGGTTCAAAATTATCAAGATGCCATGGCAATCTGCAAATGGGCTGGCTGCCCAGATGCGTTTATTACATTCACGTGCAATCCCTAATGGCTTGAAATCAAAAGAGCATTGCCACTTGGACAACAACCTCAAGATCGACCCGATTTGGTAACCCGAGTGTTCAAAGTCAAGCTGAAGGAGTTGATTAATGACATTCACAAGAACCATATTTTAGGACGCACGATTGCGGGAATCTATGTCGTTGAATTTCAAAAGCGTGGGTTGCCGCATGCACACATTCTCATCAAGCCACACATGGTCGAGGACGTAGACCACATGATCAGTGCTGAACTTCTGAATTCAGAAACAAACAAGTTGGCCCATGTGACGGTTGTCAGATGTATGATGCATGGTCCATGTGGAGTTGTGTTTCCAAATGCCCCTAGCATGGAAGAAGGCAAATGCAAAAAATAATATCCACGCAAGTTCCAATCTGAGACAGATATAAACGAATACCCTATTTATCGGTGTAGAGATACGGGGCACACAATTTTGGTTCATGGCATTGAATTAGACAATCGTTGGGTGGTACCGCACAATGTCTATTTATCGACCAAATACGATGTGCACATCAACGTTGAGGTCTACAACAATATTCGTGTAGTCAAATATCTATTCAAGTACGAATATAAAGGACATGATCGTGCAACTGTTGAAATTTCACACCAAAGCGACAATACCACTGAAGGGAATGTTGTCAAAATCGATGAAATTAAAAAATATTTCGATTGTCACTATGTATCTACATCAAAAGCAGCATGGCACATCTTCAAGTTCGATATGCATGAGCGGTTTCCTACCGTTGAACGTCTGCAATACCATTTGCCCAATCAGCAAATGGTGTTGTTTGACGATGACGATGATGTGCAGGAAGTGGCAACATGATCAGCCATTTCCAAAACGATGCTCACTGAATGGTCCAAAACAAATCGAGAATCAAAAGTTGCACGAAGCCTTATGTTCGATCAATTCCGTCAGCAATGGGTGTGGAATCGGAAGTTGAAGCGATGGACAATGCGCAAAAGAGGCTTTGCCATTGGTCGCATGTATTATGCACACTCGACATCGGATGAACGTTATTATTTACGAATGCTACTGAACTACATCAAAGGTGCCACATCCTACGAGCATTTGCGAATAATGGATGGTAGAGAGCACGACAAACTCAAAGATGCATGCATTGCAATGGGTTTGCTTGCAGACGACAATGAATGGAATCAAGCCTTGGAAGAAGCCGGTGTTTGGGCCTCGGGACAATAACTGTGTGACATGTTTACCTCCATGTTGATGTTTTGTGAAGTCACAAATCCTAAACAGCTATGGGATGCACATTGGGAGTCTTTGAACAATGACATTGAAGCAATGACACGTTGTGAGTGTGCTGATCCAACTGTTACCCTTTCTGAGGATGCGTTAAAGGATCGTGCATTGTATGAAATCAATCAGGTTCTCATGCGCAACGGACACCGCCTAGAAGATTTTCCAACGCTTCTGAAGTTTTTTTACATCCCTTTTGTTCATGGAGGAAACTAATTAGTCGAAGAAGAGTCGGCTTATGATCAACATTCATTGACCACTGGTGCAAATAATGAAGAAGATAGGCTCAATGATGATCAGCACAACGCATACGAAACTATTTTGAATGTCGTGACAAACAAAGAGGGCAAACTATTCTTGCAGTTGCTTCATCAGGAATTGCATCTTTGTTGCTTTTGGGCGGTAGAACCGCCCATTCAAGATTCAAGATTCCGATTGATCTGCACGATGAGTCAACTTGTAACATCACACAATAGATGAAAGTGGCTGAATTAGTGCGTAAAGCTGATTTGATCATTTGGGATGAGGCATCAATGATGCATTGTAGAGCTTTCGAAGCTATTGATTGAACCCTGCGTCATTTGATGCAATTGGATGACGCACATGCAACCAAGAAAATCTTTGGTGGGAAAATTGTGGTCCTTGGTGGGGATTTTTAATAGATCTTACCTATTGTTCCCAAGGGGGGACGAGAAAACATTGTCAGTGCTTCCTTGCTTCAATCACATCTTTGGCAGCATGTTGTAATTCTTCATCTTCATATCAACATGCGAGTCATGGCAACCAATTTTAAAGAGCAGCGAAAGTTTGCAAGATGGGTGTTGAATGTTGGAGACAGTAGTCTTCTTGCCATTGCAGAAGAAGAAGGTGTTGATCCAGATTGGATCAAGATTCCATCCCATATGAGGCTGCCAGCAGAAGATTGCAATTTAAGAGGATTAATCTGAACCATCTATCCGGATCACTAGTGCCACTCTAGAGATCCCATGTATCTTATGCAATGCAACATTCTAGCCCCCAAAAATACTAACGTTGATGAAATCAACAATGTAATTTTAGAATCATTATCTAAAGAATCGCACACGTACCTGAGCGCAAATTCTTTGACTTTAACAGAAGAAGGTGCAAGTGTTGTTGCAGGAGTTTCAATGGATTCATTGTATCCGGTGGAATTTCTAAACACTTTGCAATTTAGCGGTATCGCAAATCATGAGCTGGAACTCAAAGTGGGCATGCCAATCCTTTTGTTACGCAATCTCAATCAATCAATAGGATTGTGCAATGGTACGAGGTTGATTATCAAGAGATTGGGTCAGTGTGTCATTGAAGCAGAGATCATCACAAGGAACAATGTCGGCAAACGTGTGTTCATACCTCGCATCATCATGTCTCCCTCCGGGACTGATTGGCCATTTGTTCTGCGTCGTCGTCAATTTCCTGTTCGAGTGCCATTTGCGATCACAATCAACAAGAGTCAAGGTCAGACATTCAACAACGTTGGTATATATTTGCCGTCTCCAGTCTATTCCCATGGTTAGCTATATGTTGTTATTTCACGGGTCACAAGTAGTGCAAACATCAAGATTTTCAACGGCCAGGGTCTCGATGGATACATGCGGAATGTTGTATATAAAGAGGTTTTGGAAATGTAGTTCGTATGCACACACACCTGTGCATTAGGCACGGGGTTTAGACTAGTAATATACAGGTGAACTTCCTCAGCTCAGAGAAACAACTAGCCAAGTGGCTGTTCTGTTCTGACTCGTGACTGTGTCCAAGGCATGAATAGGAGAACTGCAAATATAAAGAAGGTTCTGCAACTTGATGCTTCTTCAAACCTAAAACTTCCTGTTTGTGCAATTGAATGCAAGGACAAAATGTGATAGAGGGAATTGTTGCTTCGTGATGAACTCCAGAGTGGTTAGAGAGACAACTACCAAGTTGGCTGTTGTAAGTTTCGGTAGATTTGGGCCTGAATTTTGTTTTGCCTTGAGCACCTGAGGTGAGAGTTAGAGATCGGGAGAGAATGATCCCTGCTGTTGGAACCAAAATCTGCTGTTGATCTCACTGGCCAGTGTAAGCATGGGATCACCTGATCAACTTTGGGATAGGCATGTTGCTGCAGATCAACCTGGTATGGTTGGAGTCATCCTCTTCACCAGACAATTGCTTAAACATTATGAGGGCAAAGAAGACACCAGCACAATTTTTCATCTGTAGTTCACAACAGAGAATATCAGGATTGCTTGGCTCTAGTTCACCAGTTTGTGTAGATTCATAGTCAGTATGAGAAGCTACCTGAGAGAACCAAAATCCAGATTAATCCCTTCTAACACAAATTCTGGCTACATTGGGGGATGCACCTTCAACTGGGTCTACATCATACCAACCTTGTGCTTTTGACAAGAAAAACTCTTCAAAATTATTGAACTTGATGGACTTTGAAAGAGCTTGAAAGTATAAGTGCATCATATCCTATGCAATAGATCGAAGTCATCAGATTTTCTCAACATATCAATCAACTTCATTCAAAAGGAAATAACAATAGGAAGCATTCTCACCATGCTTTCTGTAACCTAAGCTCCTCTTCCAGACTACCTGACTACCAATCTAAGAGTGTTGTAGGTGTCAGTGTTGCATGTCAAACGTCTTGAATCAAGAAGATAAAAACCTTCCCAATTTGAATGTCCCCACTACTTTGAACAAGTCTTATCTCAAGGCATATGGTAAGCATTCTCCAAGTTCATGATCCTGCAGTAGCATGTGCTAGATGACTTCCCTCCTGGCATTTCAACTGTCATACAATATCCTGCAGTGAAGAGCTACTAATGCAGCGTGATTGTAATTCACAAGCCATATTCATAGCCAGAGAACCTCAACAGGCCAAGATCAATTGGTTTGCTCACAAACAACTGAGAGTATATGGGCGCATGCAGCTATGGATCAGGAGCCCCCAACCTTTTCATGTTTCTGGGAAACCATCCTTTCCAGAAACCCATTCAAGACTCATTCAAGAACCCATTCTCATCATACTTTCTATAACCTAAGGTCCTCTTCCAGATTAACTTGTTATCGACCTAAGAGTGTTTCAATCCAAGATTTCTTGATAAGAACAATTGCAGCTAAATGTCAAACGGACAAAGTTTCACTTTTGGGTTTCTGGGAAGTTGTCCTTTCACACATCCTAATAAAGGCTTCACCAAAATGATACAAGTTTAGCAGAGAGAATTCCTGAGCATGTGAAGCTTTATATATCAGCCCTAAATTGTGCAGGAAAATTGTTCCTTGCAAGTATTTGATGGCTTACAGCATACTATGAAAATGTGAGACTGCAAAATAGGTGCAAACGTATTGACCCTCAGTCTACGGGATCTTACCATAGTCCATAGACAAAGGGAACAATTGCAGAGAAGGCTTGATGCATAGAAACAAGTATAGCATGCTTGGACAAAGTCACTTGATCATGCTTATCACATTAATGCTAAGATTGTGTGAATTCACTTCTGCAACCATGCATTTCTGTGTTGCAGATGATGCATCTTCTAGTCAAACACTCTCTTGATTCCTACCAGTAATTAACACCATTAACTTGAACACGTTCAAAAAGGAAAAAGATTCAAATACTTTGTTAGAGTGCAAGTTTGACACACCATTACCTTGTATTACAGATCTCTTCCTTAGAGAAGAAGCTCTAGATAGAGATGCAACTTGTGAATAGATTAGAAGGGGAAGAAAGCTCTTGCCTAATCATATTGCAATCATAGCTGAATTTGGGTGCTCCACTAATCAATTAGGCACAAACTTGAAAGTCAAATTTTCCACTCTATTTTGCACATTTCATGAGCATATTTCTCAAACTCAGTGCTGTCTTATAGCTATTTGATACGAAGTCAACTTCATGGATGCGCTGACATCTATGCGAACAAAATGATGCTTCCTCTTAGAAATCAGCCCTATTTGCATCATCTCTTCCATGAATTTCATACATAACTCTTCAAACAGGGTGTTAAAAATACAGCTTTAATATCATGCATACCAACACTTTGGGATGAATTTTAACATGAAGGAAGGACATGCAATGAAATCTCCAAGTTTAAGATATTCCTGCATGTCAAAACAGCATGCCAGATAGCTTGCATGCCTATTGTACACTCGATCTAGAATGGTTCATAATGAAGAACTGCTCATGCAATAGCTCAGTTCTAGTTCACATCCGATTTGCACACCAAAAGACTAAATCTGATTTCTTGAAGACTACTGCAAATAGTTGAGAAATTTGGACACTCATGTGGAAGAGGATCCCAACACTGCTTGATCAGGGAAAGTAATTGTGCAGGGTAATTGCTGTTTGAAGGCAAAAATGGCCTTTCATTTTTTGGGGAACTAATTCTTTCACGCAATCCCACTGGGGGGTTACCAAAAGGGTGCAATTTACCAGAGAGAATTTGCGAGCACAAGATCCCAAAGCTATAAACATCAGCTCTTTTTGCAGAAAAACGCCTTTGGTGCCCTTCGTGGTCCGCAAAGGCCTCTGGTGCCCGCCATGGTGCTGCTCCACAAATCTGAGAGTGCAACATAGATGAAGAGGTTGACCTTTGTCTTTGCCAAACCAAAATCAGCCAACTTCACCTCCACATACCCATCAGCAGAGAGTTCAGGGTTTGTGTTTGGACTAACCAAGATGTTATTAGGTTTCAGGTCACGGTGCACAACCCCTTGTCCATGCAAGTACTCCATGCCTGAAGCAATCTGTGACATGACATCAACAGCTGCTTGAGGTGTGAATGGCTTGTCTGAATCCTTTCGTTCTGCAATGTGCCTTTCAAGATTTGTGGGCATGAGTTCCATCACAATTGAACACTTGGTAGAATCTTGATGGCAACATATCAATCGTACAACATGTGGATGGTTCAAGCGAACCATGACTCCAACCTCATTCTCAAAATCACGCTTCTGTTTCTCACCAAAAAAAGGATTGAAGGATTTCTCAGCACATGCCATCCCAAACCATGTGTACTCACAAACCGATCCGAATGCACCCATCCCCAAAAATTCTCCTCGCTTTGCTTCAGGATCAGAGGCCAAAGCGCACCATGGAAGCAGTCCCTGTGGTAAGTCATAGGCATTCATGAGTTTCTGCACCTTCAATTGGAGATAATCTGCAAGGTTGATCCTTTGTCCTGTTCTAGAACCACCAGCATTACTCATCGACTGCCGAAGCTCTGCAATGCGTGGATCCCATAACTCTTTATTCTTCTGGATATCTTGTGCTTTGAGTTGCTCCAATCTTGAACGAACAGATACTGATGTCCAATTATCAATGTCTTTTCTGAACAACCTTGTGCACGATTGCCAATCAACAATGACAGCAACAAATGCACATATGTTATCCATTTGCACAAGTATTGATTTGAGATTCAATGGCTCATCACTGCACTCTTGCACAATCAAGTCTGCTTTCTTTACAATGCGAAACCACTCTTTGTAGATTGGATCAGCCAAAGTTGCACAAGTCTCCCCCATGAGATAACAGTTGCTGGTCACTATAGTGCTGACCATGTACTTGCACTGCAACACATTCACCTGCAGTTTTGAATTTTGACCAAATGTTCGATCATCTAGGTCACATATTGCTGTTAAAATCCTTTGCTTGAGGACTTGTGTGTTGACAGAGTTCGATGAAGTTGCTTGGAATATGAAAGTATCATTGGCACCTACAAATGCACAAGTCAAAGTATGTTTGAAGATGTAATGTCCCATCTATGTGAAAGACTCATCACAAACACACTATGTTCCGTTCTGCAACATGATCGAATGAACTTCTGCATGTGTGCAGAAAGAACTTCAGCTCATCCTGGGATGAAGTGCAAAGTCCTTAGCAAAGTTCTGGCAAAAAAAAGGTCTTGTAACTATGATCCACAACAGTGATTTTCATTACTCCACTTGAATCACCAACATTTTCACTACTTCATGCATAAGCCAAGAAGATGAAACTAGCATGGAGCATGTAGATGGATTACCGTCTGGCTGCAAAATTGTGTTTGCCTCAGACTGATAACCTTCTGAAGCATTCTCTGGCTCAGAGTCCATGTCCTCCACCTGTGCCTCTCTCATGCCACTCTAAGTAGTGGTCTCCATTCTCATTAACACCATAATTCATGACTTCCATGTTACCTACTCCATTTAATGCACAAGACAGAAAGGTTAGGATTGTAAAACATGTATGTTACCAGGTGATTATATGACAACATTGTCAACTGATGGCACAAACGAAGGAACTATTAAGAACAAATGCTGATCTTAAGACATGAAACTTACATACATCAAAGGCATCCTATTACTGCAGGTTTGAATGAAGAGAAAGGTTTCCATGACGGCCAAATCGATTGAACACTGAGTGAGACATGTGGTAAACTAGGACAGAAAATTATCCTGATACCTTCACTTGAACTTTGGTGCACCATTCCTAGCTGTTCCACATTACGTCTCTGCAAAGCCATATACTTGATGTACTCAATTGTTTCATGTAGGATGGAAGGTTCTTTGGTCTGAAATCTAAAAGAAAAATTCTCATCAATCCTTCTGTCATAGGAGGAGTCAAACTGAATATCAAATCACCCATTTACTATCTTCTCATTGATTCTATCTCTTCGTCAATACAATGCCACAACAAGAAACACTAATTCTTGACATTAAGTGCCTCACTCTACTTGGCAACATGAATAATGAAACACATAACCACCATAACACAGGAGATCTTGTGTTCTGGATGCTACTACTAACCTGCTGGATTTGCATGGCCTGATCCTGATGTGCAAGGTAGGAATTATGGGGATCCATGCGGGGATCATGCGCTTCCATCATCGTGCCTGGTACACTCATGTTGTGTGGCACTGCTGGACCTGTAGCAGATGTCACTGGTATCGGCCCTTGACCTGAGCCAGTTGCACCCATGTCCACCATGCCCATTCCCACACCCATGTTCATTGCCATTTGAGCCATCCGCAGCATCCGCGACAGAACGATTGGCGGTAGGTTCATTGCACTTCTCATTGACATCATCTACCAATCCCACCACCCCATGCCTGGCACAATGAATTCCTGGTTGGAGTTTCCATCAAATCAAAAAAAGAAAAAATCTATGACGAAGTCTTAAATTTGAGAGAGCCCAAACCTTCAGCGACATACCTTGAGAACTGGAATTCACATACCTGAAGGTGTAGCCGAAGTGTCTTGATGTACTCAATTGTTTCATCTAGCATGGAAGCTTTGTCAGTCTGAAATGAAAAACACAATTTTCATCAATCCTTCTGTCATAGGAGGAGCCAAACTAAAGAATCAAATCACCCATTTACTTTGTTTGTGCAGCAAATGAAGAATTTCACAATCAGAAGTGCTGACTATGACAAATAGTTTTCAGCTTGAAAGATTGAGAGTTAGACCGACCGACATGTGTGTATACCTGGTTTGAGTTTGGTATAAGCTCCTGCAGGCACTCGTCAGAAATGGCCACCTCTTGCTGCAGCTGGAGCATTCCGACACTCCCCGCGTCCTCGTCCTGCTCTCCGCCCATCGCTCACCATGAAAAAAAAAACCTGTATTTGGAGCTCTCGCTTCCCAAAACTCGCTGCGACCGACGACTTGCGGTATCGCTCGCGGAAAGCACAAGGAAAAAAAAGTGCGAGGGAAATGAGAAGAAGACGCGGGGAGCCAGCCACACAGCAAGAAGAACGGAGAGGCCTCACAGGGCTGCAAAGGACGCTAGTAGTAGGCCATTATCACCCTTACGGTCCTTGGGACCCTATCTACGACCATGTTTAGGCCCTTGGAAGCACTTAATCCCCTTGGGCAATCAATCCTATTCCAAACTTCTTATTTATAGGTCCTTAATTCTAGGGCTATTCTCTGGATTTATCCAGAGTCGTAGGGGTGCAACTAGTCTCATTATCTATATTATAATGGTTATTATTATTATTATTATTATTATTACTAGTTAGGATGCCAATTCTCGAATATAATGGTTATTATTATTATTATTATTACTAGTTAGGATGCCCCCAATTCTCACAGATTGGCATTAAGACCCCTAGAACCCCACCCCCTCCCCCCTCCATGAAAAAAATAAAAATCATGACCCTCCTAAACCTTTAGCCAAAAAAAGCGCACCCAAATCTTTTCACCCACCCTCCAAATCCCAAAAATACCTCTCCCATCGACAACGGCAGTTGTTGCGCGAAAACAGATGTAAAAATAAAAGTAAGAAATAAGAACTCGAGGTTCTGAATAGTTTTTGGGCCCTCGAGTTCGGGGGGACAGTTTTATTAAAAGTGATCTGGATTTCAGGACCTCGACAGATGGACAGACAGACTTACTGAATTAATATATAAGATTTGATATGAGTTGTTGAGACATATTTATTCAAATGGTATTTATGCTTCAATTTGATTTTTTTTATTAGTCACCTGGTCAAGTCTACTCTTTGAATTTAACCAAAGTTTATGGCTTCAACCCATGTATATTTGTGCACCCTAATTTCTTTTAAAATAAAAAGACACATCTTAATTCGATTAAATTACATA
>Ga0209208_10003652_pt1 | contig 22004 bp, 26 predicted proteins | sample S1TSphfallax_3_FD_187694 | JGI IMG/M metagenome (GOLD analysis project Ga0209208, IMG submission 187694) | Host-associated microbial communities from peat moss isolated from Minnesota, USA - S1T2_Fd - Sphagnum fallax MG (SPAdes) (version 2) | ecosystem: Host-associated > Plants > Peat moss >...
GTACTCACTCAGACCACGGCTAACAACGTAGATGCAAGATACTGAACCCACTCTCCCCAACCCAGATGTTTTTTCTCTTCAACATGCCCCGCCACCATTCTACAGCTCGGATCCCTTAGTCTCTCATCACACCTCGGCACCAACCTTTCATAGCTATTCCTTCAAGTACATTCACAACTACCCAGCCAGGTTGTTGGTACAGCGAAGAATTTCAACAACTTAGCCAAGTTGCCCCCTCCAACAAACCTCCACCCCTTTCTATCTATCCTCTTCGTCATCGTCTCCTACCTTCTTAGCCAGCGCTCCTTACCATCTCGTCCTTCCTGCCTCTCTGCCCACCGTCGTTCCTTCCACCTCCCCTTATCAATGCAGCTCCACTCCTCACTATCATCCGTGCCGCCTCACTCCTGTCCTTCATATCACACACATCAAGAGAAAAGCCCCCATGCATTCTTTGCAGCAGTAATGGAGAGATTCCCGTAGCCAAACTAATGATGGCTAACAAAACGAAATTAAACCTCAAAAACATGTTGTGTTCACACTAGTGTGGTGACCTATTGTTTGGTCACATATGTAACCCCTCCGTTCTTTAAAAAGCTGAGTCCCTTAGCTTCATTCACTCTTGTTGAACGTGATAGATCTAAAGATCCCTACGAGACCTTTCCCACTGGTGTCCATCAGCATCCTGGATGATGCACACTCGACTGCCCTCTTCAAAATCAAGGTTTCCTTTCCCATCAGCATGTCCTATGAATTGGTATGGACCCTCCCAACTTGCAGTCAAAGCTCTTTTCTTCCCCGGTTTCTTCATCTTCACCATAGTCTCCCCTGCAACTAGACCTTCAAAGGCCTGCTTACCTTTCCTGGTAGCATAGGTCTTCCTTTGTTTCTGCTGTGCTTATTCCACATTGAGTAAAACATTTTCGTGGATGCTTGCTATAAGCTTCACTTTTTGTAGAAATTGTGCTACATCCACTTCAACATCAACATTATCATCAGTCACAGCAGTCAAAGCGTGCAGGTAATTGTCAGCCCTGAGATGTGGTGTGCGACCAGTCAAAATCATGAAGGGTGAAAACTTGGTGCTAGCTTGGATCCCACATCTGTATCCAAACATGACTTTGGCCAGATGCTCGTCCCAACAATCCACGTTTTCTGGTGCTGCAACCAGAATGGTAATACCATGTTTGATCGTTTTGATCAGGCGCTCTGCCATCCCATTACATTGAGGCCATTGGGGTGTAGTGCCCTGATGTTGGATACCGTAATCCCTGCACATAACATAAAATTCTGCAACCCATTTTCCACCATTGTCAGTAAGTACAAACTTAGGGACTCCATACCTACAAATGACATCATCTTCCAAGAATTTCGCTGCCATCTTGGCACCATGATCAGCCACAGCCCTTGCCTCACACCATTTTGAATAATGGTCAACAGCAACAAGGATGTATTTGTTCCCTGTCTTGGTTTCAGGTAATGGTCCTGTAGTATCCAAGGCAACCCGATAAAACAGTTCACAGATAAGGATACTTTTCATATCCTCATCTTCAGAGCGGATGCTACCCGTGCTCCTCACCAGTTGGCACTGCTGGCACATTCTAACAACCGTCCTGACATCCTTTGTCCGATTATGCCAGAAGTACCTTCGATGGATCTCAGCCAATGTCCTCTATTCTCCAAAATGCCCCAGATCTTCATGCATTTGAATTACAAGTGGCATTCTTTCCTCTGGCTTGGGCACATATAGTCCCTTGAAATAGAGCCTTTCCCCCTTCATGCAATAATTGGTTACTCTCTTTTTGGGCCCTCTTGCTCTCCTCAAGGTCTACTGTGTCTGGTAGCATACCTTCTTTCAACAGCCCCAAACAAGTTGCATCTCTCCAGATGTCAATGTTCCTTGTATCCATTTCGCGGTTTTCCTCTTCACCAGATTCTGTAGGACCGAACTCAAGGTCATCGAACTCCGATAATTCCTAAACAGCCAACACCAATTCCAATTGCTACTGTTTTTCATAGTATTTGGTCATTTCTTTCCTCAAATCTTGTTTGCCATTGGTGGGTCCCAGATCTTCATCATCTGCTGCTTCCACAACTTCCATACGTGGGTTAGCCTCGTCAACCTGGTTTGTCTCAGTTACAACATCAAGCATAAACAGCTGGTGATCTTCTGAACAACGCCAATGGTTGATGCCAGAACAACACTTGCGGTGCTCCGTGAGTTCCCATGAATGCCTCCTGAATCCAAACCATTCCGAATCCTGACCATATTGAACAGAAAATATCCTCTCTATTGCCTAAGTTGGGTCATTTTGTATGGTCCCAACATCCTAGATTTCTTCACTGAAATCGTCATCATTCGTGGCCTGCCCCATTGGATTTTTGCTCAAAGCATCTACATTCGTATGCTTCAAGCCTGGTCGGTGCAGTATCTTGAAGCTAAAATCCTGCAACATATCGATCCACCTACCTCTCCTGCCATGTGCATCTGACACCTTCGCCAACCATTCAAGTGGCTTGTGGTCTGTTCTTAGAGTAAAATGGTTCCTGTGTAGTTATTGTTTAAAATGCATGATGCCCCAGATTAATGCATAGCACTCTCCTTCCATGGGGTGGAACTTTCTTTGTGCCACAGTCAAACCTTTGCTGGCATAAGCCACTACTTTCTCAAATCTGCCCTCCTTTTGCGACAGGATGACACCAACACCTTTTGTTGACTAATCCACTTCAAGGCAAAATGGCCTTTTGAAGTCAGGATGTACCAGTATGGGAACATCAACAAGTGCTCTTTTCAAGGCATCAAACGCCTGTTGATAGTCCTGATTCCACACAAACGCAACATCTTTCTTCGTCAATTCAAACAACGGACCAGCCAACCTTGAATACCCTCGAACATACTTTCGGCAGTACCCTGTCAATCCTAGGAAAGACTTGACGTTGGTAACCGTCTTCGGCTCTGGAAAACGCAACACTGCATCAATTTTACCAAGATCTGGTTTAGTACCTTCCTTGCTGACCACATGACCCAAGAACACGATGCTTTCAGCAGCAAAACAACATTTGCTTGGGTTCAACTTCAAGTTTACTTCCTTCAGCTTGGAGAGTATAGCTTCCAAGTGTTGAAGATGGTCTTCCTAATTCTCACTATGGACATTGAGATCATCAACAAACACCTTCAGGAACTTGTCTCCCAATTCCTTGAAAACTGACAACATTGTTCTGGTAAAAGTACTGGTCGCATTTTTGAGACCAAAAGGCATGACTGTCCAGTCATACAGCCCAGTCTTGGTAACCAATGTCGTCTTCTTCATATCTTCAGAAGCCATACAAATTTGCCAGAAGCCTGATTGTAAATCCAATGCAGTAAACCAAGTTGATTTCCCCAGCTGGGAAATCACATCGTCAACAAGAGGCATGGGGAACGAATCCCGTCGGGTCTGCAGATTGAGTGGCCGATAGTCCCCACAGAAGTGCCTACTCCCGTCCCTTTTCACTGGCAGGGTCACACGACAGGCGTACTCAGAATTACTCGGCTTCATCTTCCCCAAATCCACCAACACATCAATTTGTCTCTTCACCTCTGCCTCCTCCCAGTATGATAATCGACCAGGAGACACCCTGCAAGGTGGATATCCTTACGTGTCTATAGAATGTTCTCCAATGGTACAACAACTTACTTCCCTTTTATTCCAAGCAAACACATCTTGATAACGCTCTAAGACTCCCTAAAGTTGCTGCCCCTTTTCCTCATCCAAGCTTTGATCAACTCTGATCTTTTGACAAATCTCTTCCCACCTTGAGTTGGCTTTACGATCGTCAGAGAATAGCAACTGCTCCTTGAAACTGTTGGGAAAGAGACTACTGTCCATCTGCTGGACTTGTAGTAGTACAAGCACTTCCGCACAATTCGCAACTTCAGAAATGGCTTGTTTTCCCTGCTCTACATCAAAAACCCACTTAATCCAATCAGCATAGTTGTCAGCATCTGTGATTTCCTCTTTCATGAAATCATCAACTTGCTCTTGTAGTATCAGCTGCAGAATTTGCTGTGGTCCCTCCAACAACACCAAATCTTCAAGTTCGATGTTCCCGAATTCAGTCTCGTCATCAATTGGCTCCACCAGTTGAAGTCCGCCTTCATGATCATCATCTGTATTGGAGTCTGAACCTGATACCAGTGTATCCATTTGTCCAGTCGTAATGTGGTCACACAAAAATGGCTTATCAACATTCGCGTCCAAGTTTCCATCGAGATGTGTGTTCCCCAGAGCAGCAGCAACATCTCGTATCAGAGTCTCCGAGTTCATTTTCTGCAACATATTCACCATGGTTAATGGCAATACTTCCACATTGGTTCTTGGGCCGTGCCTTACTTGGATCAACCCCCGTTCCACATCTACAATTGCTCCAATTTTGATCAGAAAATCAAGTCCAAGCAGCACGTCATAGCTGTTCGTGTCCACTACCATGAAGGTCATGGTACACTGAACACCTCCAACCTTAACTGGCACCTCATCAATTCGACCTAGAGCCTGTGTAACCATTCCTGACGCGGTCTTGTAAGTCTCAGATCTGGAAACCAAATGCATCAGTCCTAATTCTCTAACCACTATAGCCGCCATGACAGACATAGACGCTCCAGTGTCTACAAGTCCTTCCACCAGATAGCTATTTACTTCTATCGACAAGTGGAGTGTCTTGCTCCTATGTGTTTTGTTGATGCAGATTCGCCTAAGCGTTGGAGCTACTGAGACCATAGACACCTGATTATTCGCAGCTTCTGCATCCTTCTTCCTTCTAGCCACTTTCACTAGACTCTCAAGGTGTTCTAATTCCCCCGGTATCATCAGTACTATTTCCATGAGTGTCAGTGAAATCTTTCCTTTAATGAAATGGGACAGAATTTTCGACTTGACAGAGTTCTCCCTATTCATTCTTGTGCCCTCTCCTGCAGCTTCAGGAGATGGTACAGTGCCTGCTCGTGCCACTTCGACAAGCATTCTTCTCTTGGGTACGCGAGTGTATGAGAATATGTTCTTATTTCCGCACAACTTGTTGAGTTGTTGCATAGTTGCTTCCTCATCATTTAGCAATACTTCTAGAAAGTTCGCTACTCCAGAATGTGACTTCCCATCCTTGGGTTTCTTCCAACACCTATCCTCCGAGTGTCTTAAACCTGAACAAAAGGAGCACTTTATCCCACAATTGTCTGTCCTATGAGACATGCCACATTTGGTGCATTTCGGCCGTGGTTCATTCAATCTCGGACATGTAGTGGCTATATGGTTTCCCCCCTTACAGATCTAGCACCCTCCAAACATGGTGGAAGAGGATGATGTGACAGGATTCGGCACATTCCCCTTCAAGAAATTAATAAGTGTGTTGTTTAAAACAGTAACTTGCTTTTCCATCATTGTCTCTGCAACTCCCTCTTCTTGTTCCTCCTTCAGGGGTTTAAATGGAGTCTCTCCAAGCTCACCCAATACTCTCTCCAGCTCTGTGGCAGCACCCACCAGCTCTTCAATGTCAGTAAACGTCCTTACCACACATAATTTTCAAATTTCAGGCCTTAACCTGGCCAAAAACCTCTTTATTTGTTCAGCGTCTTGTATCCTTCCCCTTTGAAACAGTTTGTTGAGACGTTCAAAATATTTTTGAACTCTCTCCTTGGGTTCTTGCTTGATGGCCTCGAGCTTCATCCTAATGTCATCAGCGTCCACATCTCCATACTTCTGCACTATCAGATCCACAATTCAGCCCAATCGGCTAGTGCTGGTTGCAACCTCTTGAACCACTCCTTGGCTCTACCCTTCAGATTCAGCTTAGCAATCTTGAAGAGCTTGTCTGCATTTAGATCTCGCACTTCAGCTACCATGGTGAGCTTCTTTGCCCAGTCATTGACGTCCTCATGGTCTCTTCCCCAGAACAGCTCATCCATACCCTGGGGGCTGGTCATCTTGCAAATATTCAACTTCAAACCAGAACTGCAACACTTTCTATTGCATACATGTCCTTAGACCATAATCAGGTAACCACAGAACTGACCAGCTTTTCAACCTATTCTGTTTGTGTTGAGTTTTGATAAGAACGAATGTCATATGATTCAATCTGCAAATTCAGACTGATCTCCTTCTGCTACTGGTCTTAAAGGTACATTATCATATGGGAAGGTGGGGAAATTTTGTTCATTTGTGGATTCTTGTTGGAACTACCACTTCTCTTCTAAATCGCGCCATATTCTCCAACTTATGATACGAGATCTCGATCCACAGTGTTCCACCCTGACAAGATGATCTCCAATCTGGAACAAACCTTCTACACCAGGGATGTAGAATCTGGTAAAATGGTTAGGTGAACCAGCAGACTTGGGAACCCAAATGTCTCCTAACCTAGGTACACTACGCTGCCTCTCAGCAAATGAAGGCGTTACTCTACGCAAGGTACGAGGTGTAGTAGTATTGTCTCTGTAGCTCTGAGGTTGACGCCCATCCCCTTGTTCCATCTCTCACCTTCAACCAAATTTCAGCGCGAGTATAAAAACCACTATGAGTTACTTCTACTGCTATGTCTCCAACTTGAGCTTCATCTGGGTCTATTCCTACAAGTGTTACTATTCCAAAACCTAGGAAACGCAAGATTACTGCCCCTCTCTATGGTCCACCCTGCCTAGTCAGATAATCGAACCTATTGACGATTCATTGTTCATGAATCTCTTGTGTCAACTCTTCTTCACCAACCTCATCTGCACTAGATGAAGACATGATACTTCAATTATCATTATATCTAGACATCCACAGGTTCTACTGAAGCTACCAGATCTAAACGTGCTCTGATACCAAAAAGAAGGTAGAAGACCTCGGATCCCAATACATTCTGCAACTCCTCACTCTGAATGGAACATATCAGGCTCACCTGGTGCCACTCAAAGAGACAAACCTTCATGCAATAATGATCAGCAAACATCTGGTCTCAAGTCCTTTCTTCACTCACACTCTTTGCGGTCATTTGGTCCACCTTCTGGGTTCCTCTTTGGGTCTCTGGTACTCACTCAGACCACGGCTAACAACGTAGATGCAAGATACTGAACCCACTCTCCCCAACCCAGATGTTTTCTCTCTTCAACATGCCCCACCACCATTCTACGGCTCGGATCCCTTAGTCTCTCATCACACCTCGGCACCAACCCTTCATAGCTATTCCTTCAAGTACATTCACAACTACCCAACCAGGTTGTTGGTGCAGTGGAGAATTTCAACAGCTTAGCCAAGTTGCCGCCTCCAACAGACCTCCACCCCTTTCTATCTATCCTCTCTGTCGCCGTCTCCTACCTTCTTAGCCAGCGCTCCTTACCATCTCGTCCTTCCTGCCTCTCTGCTCGCCATCATTCCTTCCACCTCCCCTTATCAATGCAGCTCCACTCCTCACCATCATCCGCGCCGCCTCACTCCTGTCCTTCATATCACACACATCAAGAGAAAAGCCCCCATGCATTCTTTGCAGCAGTAATGGAGAGATTCCCGCAGCCAAACTAATGACGGCTAATAAAACAAAATTAAACCTCAAAAACATGTTGTGTTCACACTAGTGTGGTGACCTATTGTTTGGTCACAATATACTTGACCTAAAATCTAGAGGAATTGAACCCTGCGTATTAGGGAGGTTGATGTTGTTTCTTGGAGAATTTTAACCAAATGATGAATTTTTCTTTCCAAAATGGCAAAATGAAAAGTGTTTCTACAGTTTATTACTAACTAAATTTCAAAAAAAATAAAATCATTAAAAACATCTCCAGATTCCATATCATTAAGTTCCAGTAGGTGCTTAAATAAACCCTATATAATAGTGCTTAAATTTTTTTCACTTTCATATTTTACAGCCAAATTTGGCTAAATTAACTTATCAATAATCACCACTTCAGCTACATCACAAAATTGAAAGAAAAGAAACACTACTACTCATGGGAAAAAGGAAAAGTACAACACAGGTTCTGCTTATATCTTATACACATAAAATTTTCAATAATGCGAATCATCTATAGAGACACCAATTGCACTTTGGAACAGGTCCTGGCAGACATTGTCATGAATCATCACCAGCTTACAGAATGCTCACGGGCTCAACAAGTTCCTAGGTGGAATAGGCCCTACCATAGTACAATAATGTACCACACCCATTCCATAGTACATATTGCAAATGGAGAAAGAAAGGTTGGCTTGAGAGTGCGCAAAAGTGGTCTGTGGGGACTTTGAGTTCTTCAAACAATTACAAACTTTATTTCCACCCTTCTGAGGACTTGACTTTTAAGTACTGGTCTCTCAATGTCCCAGGAATCATTGACTATTAAAATTCTGATTCAACTTTTGCTCTTTACAAGTTAACCAATCTTAGTATGAATCACTATGGAGTTGGGCACCCCAATGCTTCTGATGCCAGATGCAATGAGAGGACCCTTAGTGATAAGGATTCTCAGAAGTTGATACAATTTTATCAAGCAAGTGAGCTCCTAGGATGGTTACTAGGGAGGATGTGTAGATGGTATGTTGTGGACTTCATACTGATTTGTGGGAGGGCAAGATTTGGGTGGGGGTGGGTATGGAGGGATGGAAGCTTTCTCAATGCAGTCTTAGGTTGGAATTTTACAAACTCGGTCAGATTGAAGTGAATGTATGTCATTGCGATGGCAACTTGATGAGGACAACACATGTGCATGACATTCAAACCCAATGATTCAAAATGGTTGCAATCCTATGTCTACTTCATTGCTTTTATGTTTTTTTCTGGTACATATTATGTCAAGTTATGCAACTCAAGCTGTTGAAGTCAGGGCTTGCTGATTCTGCTCTTTTTTCCACTCTTTGCTGCAGAATCTGCCCAGCTTGCTCATTTGATGACTGACACATTCCACAGCATTCCCCTTTCAGTCTCTGGCATTCCACTGGCATTCCCTACAGACAGCAGATTCTGCCAGGTGTGCACAGCCATGGATTGCCCTAACAGGCTCACCAAGGGCGTGCTTACCTGGCAGAATCCACAGTCTACAACCCACTCTCTACCCACTTTCTAGTACAAAAAAGCCATTGGGTTTCATCACAAACTAGGACTTGCCCACTCTCTCTCCACTCTCTAGTACAAAAAAGTCATCAGGTTTCATCACCAACTAGAAAGCCAGTAGCCCATCTCTTAAAGCAAAGAATACCTAATATGGAAGCAAGAAGCTTTATCACATCACCAATTTAAGCTAGTGTCAAAAGTGTTGTTTTTCCAAAAACCTATCACATGGTACTTTTCAACACTAGGCTCTTTGCAGACCAGAATATGTCAGTCATTTAACCTGACATATACCACAGATTCTGGACCACCTGAGAGAATGAGGCAACAAGCTGGATGCTACAAATCCTGACACTACCCTTCTGCTTGTTTGCAATATGACCCAACCTACCTGACATGTAACCACTTTCAAATTCAATAACAATTAAGCCTATGTCTCATGATCATTTGAAGCTTACCACCACTTGCAGTGTCCCCAGCACTGACTGCTAGATGATGCAAACCCATGTTTGGCAGGACGTAAATTTGAGACTAGAGAGCATTTGCAATTTGACATTATCAAAATCTGGTAAGTGAAAAAGCAGACCTGCTGGCCTTCAGCTGAGCAGATTCCAGCTTCCACTGAAGAGGTCTCTTGACTAGGTATGCCTCCCCTCTCAAGACATTACAACCAGAAATATTGATCCACACTGTCCCTCTCCAAGGTTTGGAAGCCCAAGAACAGCTTGAAGAGAAAAAATAGACTAGGGCTGCAAACTCCAGACGGGCTCTCCAGTGGAAGCAAGGTTGTTCCTCAATTGGAAGATGAAGATTACAGCAAGATATCAATCTCCAATTGTGTTTGCCAAAAAGAACACTGCCTAGTCCCACTACATAGTAGTTTTACAGTGAACAGATTTGATTAGCAGGGATCTAACCCTAGAAAGAAGGCATTGTTGAGGGTGATTCTCCATGGGTGATCCAACTTCTCAGGATCAAGTGCTAGAGTTTTGAATTTGAAGACAACTGTCTACACAGGATGAGCAAGCCAGAGAAAGATAAGGAAGAAAGATCACAATTCTAACCAGGACTTCAAGCTTCCTCCTCCAGCTTCTTGACATAGGCCTTGAGTGTGAACACGAGATTGCGAGCTGGACCTTGCAAAGTGCCAACAAGGTTTGAGGATGGGCTCTTGAGTGTTCCCAGCAGCTTGGAATACAAATCTGCCCTTGTTGGCATTGTCTCAAGTGCCTTGAACTCTTCTGGTGAATAAAAGCGGCCCTCAAAAACAGCTCCTGAAAAGTCATTGTTCTCAAGCTTCAACTCCTTTTGCAATGTGCGGTAGGGTTTCAAGGCTGCAGGAATCTCCTCAGTGTGCACAAATAACCAAGCATTCATGCCTGTCAAAGCAGGTTTCAAGGCCTCCCACCGTGTACCCTCAATTGCCTTCCCTGTATCAATGATGCAAATAGCAGACCAGTGTCAGAATTGCTCAATTGAGCCATAACCCAGAAGTGGCAGAAGCCATTGTATCCTGCACTCACCATCTCCCATTCCACTCTCATTGCTCCAGCTTACTGCATGCTTTCAAATCAGCAAAGAATTCTGGTTCTCAATTGCTGAGTGTCTGAGTATCATGTCTCAACAGATGACTTCACACAGAATTCTGCTGCTTTTTGTGCATCCCAAGAATTATAAACTAGGGTTTCCTCAAGAAGAAGACCATAGTGAGAAACATGCTGCATCTATCTTTTTGACATCCATGGGCTCATCTACACATTACCTCGCCAAAGTGAGTTGTCCAGGAGGAGCACTGTTCTTCTTTTTCCCCAAGTTTTCCTAGATATGTAGAACCCGACTATCTGAAGTTCTAGAACCCCAAACTGCAGCAGAATCAATTCAACACTAGTAGTGAATATAAAATGCAGAAGGAACGAAATGGACACAACCCATAAAAAAACTCGAGATAGAGAGAGATTTATGGGTTTGGGTGGGATTTTATGGATTGTGTCCAAAACCAGTGCAGTCTAAGAAGACAGTGAAGGGGAAAACCGTTACCAATGAGCTTGTTTTTGGCGACCATAAGAGTGGTGTCTTGAGGCAGCGATTTCCGCAGTTGCTGAAATTGCTTCACAGTAAGGCCCGCGTACTTAATCCCCGCCACCAAATAGGCACCTTCCAGCTGCTGCTTCGCCCTGTCCACTGTCTCCTCTTTCTTTTTCCTGCTTATGGCCATCCGCACCCCGGGTAGTGGCGCTCTGGCCCTTCTTCTGAAGCACCGCACTTGCGCATCATCATATCCACTACCACTGATGATGGGGTTGTTGCTGCTGCTGCTGGGTGCTCCCCAAAATGCAGAACCCAATTGCTCCTTGGCCGACACACTAGTGCAGGAGCAGCTTACTAATGCTTGAGTGGCCATATCAAGCGATTGGCTGAGTCACAAACTACACTCCCACCCTCTCTTCCTCCTCTTCTCCTTTCCACTCTCTGTCTCTGTCTCCCTCCTGTGGATAACAAAGCTCTCATCTGCAGCGTCCCAGTGCGGAGCCCTGTTTTCCAGTGCGGAAAGAAGAGGTGGAAAACTGCGGAAGTTTAGGGTTGCGATTCCAAGCTGTAATGCTGTGATTAGAGTCTAGAGATTGGAATTGGCAAGGCGAATTTTCCACCGGAATGTGCAATGTTCCCTAGTTTAAAGTTCCAGAAGTAAGTTATAAACTAACACAGGTCGGTCGTTATGTAACAAGGTAGAAGACAGAGGTAGTAAGGAATATCAGAATTGGCAGTTAGTGGCCGATTCTGCCATTTTACTGGAACTCGAAAACTCATAGAATGAAGAACGTCCATAACTAGCATAGGTTGGTCATTACGTAACAAGGTAGAGGGAGGAATATTAGAATTGGCAGTATCGGCCAATTCTGCCATTTAGTGAAACCCGAAAACTCATCGAGTTGCCAACTTTGGAGTCCGGAATGGATGGCTGTTATGTGACGGAAAGTGATCTTGCCAGCGACTGTAGCCCATGTGCGCGTGAATGAAAAACGAACGAATGAAGGACACAACTAACGAAAACAACGAGGAGCAGAGCGGATGAAATTTCGAAGGGATTTGCAGCTTTCTCGAGGACTTGCCCGCACTCGATAGTTCCCGAGAGCTGTTCTCCGATTGTTTTCTCTCAGGCGTGCCAGGGAAGAACAATCATGGACAGCAGAAGGAGAAAGAGAAGCAGAAGAAGGACTTGAAGCAAACCATTCAACAACAGATTGTAACTGTAAATCAAATTTTTATTTTTTTTGGTGAACGAAGGTGGCGGTTTCAGCAGGCTGGAAGAAACAGGTGATCCTCATCAACGTGAAAATCATGAGATCCGTGAACTAGGTAATGAGGAGATGATAAGCTTTTGGCAAGCGAGAGTTCGCAACGGAGAGAGGAGGACCAGGAGTAGGAATCGTAGTGGAGCTGATTTTCGTCGTTTTTCACTTTGGTGTTCCTCGTTGTGATCCGTAAACTGCGTTACTGTGGTTCCAATGTTAGATCGCTTTCTGATGGCACTCACGGCTGCATCGACCGTAGGAGATGACGGAGGAGGAGGAGGAGGAAATCGCCAGGGGTTGGTCGCAATAGCGGGTTGTGCGGCGATGGCAGTGCTATATGTAGGGTCGTTGTATGTGCCTTCTGTCGTTCTACGTCTACCGCCCCCTCGCTCCATCAATGCTCATTACCTTCGTCGCTTTCTCTGGTCAATCGTCGCCTCTGTGCTTGCCGCCGTCGCCTGCCTCTCACTTCTCCCCGTAAGCACAAACACACTTTCTCTTTTCTTCGTACTTTTAAAAAGTAATTCATGTAGTAATTGATAATGCATTTGCAGGAATTCCTCCGTTTTGATGCGCTGCCTGGACTCTGTTTCACGTAAGATTTAGGGCCGTGAACAAACTGTGCATAGAAACAATGTTGAGAAAGAAGTACGAGGAGGAGGAGAACAGGTAGGCGGGCTTTGGCACAAACGGTAGGCGGGCTTTGGCACAAACTCCGAGAAGACGCAAAAGGGATAAAAGGAAGAAGAAGTAGATTGTGCAGAGCTGTTGCTGATAAATCTGTATGGAAACACATTGAGCTAGTGAGAGAAATTGAGTTAGTTGTGTTTTGATCAAAGATGTTGCAACAAACAAACCTGGAGCAAGAAAAAAGGGTTACATGGAGTCAAAATTTGGGGGTTTTGGCACATGATAATGGAAGAGTTGGTTTTGCAGCTCCATACTTGGAAGAGTGCAAGTTGTTCATGAAATGAAGATTTGCACCCTTTCAGAAGTCTGCACACATGTTTGTTTTTTTCACATAGTTAGCATACAGGTAATATTAACTCTGTTCATTTGCGGATTTTTCTTTATCCAGGTGAAAGGACGTCAGAGCTTGAATCTGAACTACTTGCTTTCTGTGTTTGGCCTTTGCACCAATCATCTGGTTTGTGTCCCTGCTCTTGAAAACTAGGGTTTGCAAACACTCTTCGCATCAGTGCTTTTCTATTTGCACCATTGATTCAGTTTCAATGTGATAGTTGAAAGCATGAAAAAGAGGATGCCCAAAATGCAGAACCTATCTGAGGAAACCTGAATTCAAATATGGAAAAAGATTTGCATAGGTAAATTGAACATCATTTGCATGGTAAAAAGAGCTGGTTGGTGGGTTTGCAATGCTTGAAATGTGTTTTGAACTGGAGTACCATTCCCACCCCCAGTTCATTGAAACCACAAAGATTCCAGGGGGAAATTCATTTGCAGGGATGTGCATTCCACCTGCCTTTGTTGATGCAACATGAAACTCCTCATCATCATTCTATTTTGTGATTCCACAGCCTTCTTCTTCCCAAAACCCTGTTTTCAACCTGCATTCTGTTGATTGTCTGCACAAAAGATGTGGTCAGGCTTTTTAGAAGTAAGAAAGGTTCTGTTTACGACTATGTCTGTCCTGCACTTTGTGTGTATGTGGTTTTTTCCTTCTCAGTGGCAGGCAACTATTTATCCTCTGCTCTTGACAGCCCTGCTGTATCTCGGCCCCCTGGTTATGGCAGCTTTTGATTGCTTCACTCAATGTGCCCAACCCTATAGTGAGGCTGAAGCATCTGGGTGGTCTGTGAACTCTCTTGCCAACCTCATGGAGAATATCAATACGTTGGTGTCTAACATTTTGGCATGGAGAAACTATGTGGTGGTTAGTGCCTCCTTTGTCATCACCATTTTGTTTTTTTCCCCTCTCCACATTACTGTCCTGCCCTTTTCATCTGCTGTTGTTTATTGTCAGTTCTGGCGATGAGATGACTTCTTTCCCCTCTTCTTGTCCCAATTCCTCCTTATGAAGTCAGTGCTAAAGGTTGTGATGGTAGAAAACTGTGGCATGCTCTATTTTCCATGGAAGCCATGTAACAAACAGTTGGCATGCTTTTTCCATCCTAGTGATTCTTTTCGTGGAAATAGCTCACATCTACCTGCATTGATGATCATGATTGTGATAATGACCCACTTAAGGAGGGTTTGGGCAGGCACCTGTCACAGAGGAGTGGGTGTTTCGAGCATGTATGGCACCAGTGCTGTTGTGTGGAGGATTCAACCCTCTCTCTGTTGTATTTCTGTGTCCTCTATTCTTCAGCCTAGGTGAGAGTCATTTCCCATTTTTAGATTTGATGATTGTGGTGGTCTCTTGAAGAGTAGTTCAAGAAGGCCAAACAATATATTGATATTGCCCCTGTTGAACTAATCTGCAGTGCACAAGCACTGTTAAATTTGTCATTATACATGCAATGATTCTTTGCAGGAAACTTTTCACACCTGCTACTGATCTATGTGGTGCTACTGTTAGGCTGAAGTAAATATCACTTGTATATATAGTAGTAACTTCCTGATATTTAGTCTGAGTCTTGATTTTAGTGGGCTGATTTTGCAGTGATTTCAGTCTTGATGATTTTGCATACAATCTGAACATCCAATCTGGGACAGTTATGGATAGTTGGAATATCTGATCCTTACTAGGCAATTGGTGCTCATCAATGATATTTGTTGCTGAATCAACAAAAGTCTGAATCATCAATATGACCTTTCAAACAGGATAACCAAATTGGAAGGGGTTGTTGGAGTGGCAGCCCACATTCATCGTTATTGGGAGTTGGTGCACCAAGAGAAACATGATAAATTCACTGCTGCTGTCATTGTGGGTATGTCCCATTCTTACAAGGACCAGAAGTAGGATGTGATAACTAAGCAACTCAGATCAATCATTGTCGATCCTTACTTATTATTGTTTGTGTTCCATGAAAAAATGCTCTGGAATCTTTTGAATCTGCAGGATTGCTGTGGGTGGTGGCATACAATTCATCATTTGGAAACAAGACAGTTTTTTCTGTTGTAATCCAATTTTAGAACTTGAAATTCTGTTTTGTGTTACTGAAGTCCTGACATTTTTGACTTGATGTAGGTATCCAACTATGCTACACCACTGTCTTTGGGTGGTATGCAACCTTCCTTTTTCTTCGGACAGGTATAGGATTTCACATCAGATTTAAGTACAATAACTTCTCTGCCTGAATACAGAGAGAGTGACCCTCTTCACACCAGGGTTAGGGTTAGAGTTCAGGGTTGTTCTGTACCTGAAGCAATATTCAGGTTGTTGTTGCTGTTTTCACTGTGGATCAATGAGTCCTAGTGAAGATGAAAGGTGCTTATTTGAGGGATGGGGGTGTGGGGTTGGCTGTGACACAGGGCATCTGATGGCACCATTGGTGGCACACGTGTTTTGCAATGTGATGGGCTTGCCTGCTCTGGGACAGGCCTTTACTGGCCCTTATGGTCCAGGTCTTCTCCTCTCTAATCGTGCAATTACGTTGTCACTTTTATGTTATGTTGTTTGAGACTTGGATACACATCAACTTTATCCTAGCATTCCAGACATCATAAGGAACAGGCTAATGGGGCACAAGGTTCAAAATTCAGGTTTAGACTTCGCCAGATAGCTGGAGACTGCTGTCTTATTATGAGCTTGTGTCTAGGCATGCTACAGTGCCTCTTTCTATTTGGTGGGATTGAGTGGTTTTGTTTACTTTTGTGGTCAGTAGGGACTTTGATGCAGATCAAAGCCTGGGACATAATGAACTTTTGCATGATCCAGATTTAAGGTTTATGAGATGTCCATAATGCTGTAATGGAAATCTTATATGCTGCTGCTGTGTGGGTATGCAGTGGTGCCTCTTTCCTTCATTGCAGGATTGGGAGGTTTTGTGTTCCTTTTAGGGCCTGCCTCTTCACCTACCTTGTACATGGCCAACTCTTCTAGTGCTGCATGCAGCTGTTGGCTTGGTTATTGCAAGTGGAATTAGCTTCATGCCATTGAATTGCAAGCTTCATTTGACTGTCCATCTCTTGGATGACTACAGGCAGGAACACCAGTGTGTATCCTGCCTAATTGTTTTAGGAAATTGTGTAAGAATGTGGTTTTCTCAAAGTATTGGACACCCTGACCAAGTTGTGCAAGGGAGCCAACCTCAGCAGACAACAGAGTAACATATTTTGACTTCAAACAACCTCAGTGTATCCACATGGAAAACACAGACTGACTTGTTTTGGCATTTTGACCTCTTGATAGTTCTAGAAAAGGTAGCAGGATATACTCTAGACATTGTCCATGTATGTACTGCTTTCAATAGAAGTGAAATTGAGAGTGCCTTTGCAGCTGCCAGTTCTCTGATAGATCTTTGCAGACAAGGAGAAGATATGCCCTAAACCCTAAACCCTAAACCCTATGCAGTGTCCTTCAATCGATGTTGCAGATCAAACAAGAAGTTGTGAAGCACATTTCTAAAGCTGATGAATTTTACAAGTGTTCTCCTTTTTACACAAAAGGTCAGTTGAGATTTCTGTGTATGTGGGGGGTTCAACTGCAAGAATTTCTGTGGAGGACTTCTGAATATGTGTGAAAATGCATAGTGATTCTGATATGTATCTGAGAGAGTCTTGGTCAAAGTGTCTTGCAGGAGAGAGAGACAACGGACATCCATTGCATTCATAGTGACCAGGGTTGTAGTCATATCCCAGATTCAACCTTGCGATCTATTCACTCTTGGGGTATTTCCTCTTCATCATCATCTTCTGCGTGCTGCCCTTACTCTGTGTCTTCTTCCTCTGTTTCATCATCACCATTGTAGTTCATCTCTATGATCCCAAAAATTGCTATCTCTGTTGATGGTTTCTTCTGGACAAAAACTGCTGTGGGTGGGAATTTGTCTGGTCTTTTTTCTTTGGTTTTGTGCTGGAGTTTGTTTTAACATCTTTTGTCATTTGTGCTCATTGCTACCATCAAGAGTTCTTTGTCTCCAGGGATGTGTTGACTCATGGTTTTGCACACAGCAAATTGCTGTCAGGTGGATTCTTCCGGTATGTTTTTCTTTGATTTCTTTTGTGCTGGAGGTATTTAAAACATCTTTTGGCATTGGCATTCTTTACTGAGTTCTTTGGTTTTCTTTGGTTTTGTGCTGGAGTTATGTGAGCATGATCTTTTGGCACTTGCATTCTTTTGCTGCGATCAAGAGTTTCTTTGTTTCCAGAAAGAAGAGTTAAGAATCACTGGAACTTATATGACAGTAAGCTTCACTTGACACCAGAAAAATGAAGAAAATGCATCAGAAAGCCTCTTGTGTTCATGACAAGAAGAAGAGCTACAAAATATATTATTCCACACTCTGGCAAAGAACTCAGGTATATAATCTGAAGAATCTTCTGATGAGTGTTCTTTGATAGAAGGATTCTCGCAGTTTGGACGATTTGGGACGTGTTACTGAACAAACTATCTGTTTTGTAAGCCATCCTTTGGCAATGAAGGCTGCTGCTCTGGTCGATGAGCTTGTTATGGCCTCATGATAGGCATACACCATTTCCAATAAGCAACCAACAAGGAACTGCCACATATCGTAGAACGGGTGATCAAGAAGAGAAAAAGGAAGAAGAAGAAGCTCCGAGGATGGATCTTCTTCTTCTTCTGCGGTATGGACTTTCGTTTTGCTGAAAGCGTGGTGTTTCAGGGGAGTTTGTAAGAAGTATGGCGGAGCTTGTAAGGCTGGCAGGAAGGGAAGAAGAGCAGCTTGAAGGAAGCTTTACAGTAGCAAATTGAGAAGAAGATGCAGCAAAAGGGATTGTTGTAGCAAACAGTTTTCACTGAAATGGCATTGAATGCAACACAGCTTTCTTCAGCGCGGTGCATTCCATTCCACAAGACGAGCAACAACAGAAATGTCAAGCTTCCTGAGAAGTCGCGCTTAGCATCTACATCATATAGATCAGTATCGATGATGTCAAGAGGATGTGTCGCCGGAGGACGAGGAGGAGGAGAGAGGCTCTTCGCCGTGGGCATCATGATGAAGCAGTTGAAGCAAGCAACAACCAAGTTGTTCAGAAAACAACGGAGCGGAAGAAGAGTTGCACTATTGACGACGAAGGCGACCGATGGCAGTGGACAAATGCTTGTTGTCGATGCGTTGGTAGACGAACAACACAACACAGAACAAGGACGACGACAGCAACAACAATTTGTTGTCTCTCGAGGACATCCTTCGCCATTAGGTGCATCTCCAACAGACAAAGGCATTAACTTCGCGCTCTTCTCTGAGCATGCCACAGCCGTTTCTCTCTGCTTGTGAGTGAGTGACTTGTTGTTGTTGCTCATCATCATCATCGTGGGCTTCCAATGAGAGAGTTTCTGAACTTCTTCTTTGGTTAGTGGCAATGTCAATCCAGCAAAAATGAGTTTCTGTTTCCTTTGGATCTTTCAATCCCCCTGAGAAGAAGGCTTTCAATTCCCTAAATTCCAATGCTTTCTTTTTGGACTTTCTTTCATGGGGATGTGCTTACCTTGTTCAGGGTTTCTTCTTGCATGTACTTTTGATCTCTGACAAGGAGATTGATGATCACATTGTTTTTTTTTAACCCTAAATTTAGCTCGATTTTTGGATATGTGGATTGTGTGTGTGCATGCATGCTTGCATTCAGAGTTTCTGCTTCCTTGAATCTTTCGATCCCTGAGAAGGTGATTTTCTGATGTGCTACTACCCTAAATGTGTGACCTTGATTTTTCTGATTCCAAACTTATGTTTTATTATGCTAACCTTTTGGCTCCATTTGCTATACCAGATACTTGGATGCAGGAATTACAGATCAACCGACAGAGGTGGTTGTCTTGGACCCAGAAAAAAATAAGACAGGGAATGTCTGGCATTTGTTAGTTGAGAATCTGCCGTGGAAGGGTGTGCTCTATGGCTACCTTGTGGATGGGCCAAAAGGATGGGAGAAGGGTCATCGCTTTGATCCCACTAAAGTGTTGCTGGATCCATATGCAAAATTGGTGGAAGGGAGGCGTGTTTTTGGTGATGCAGAACACAAGCTGTCAGGTTTTCTTGGCACTTATGATTTTTTTTCAGAGGAATTTGATTGGGGTGAGGAGTACAAACTGCCATCAATTGCAGAAAAGGACCAAGTTATATATGAAATGAATGTGCGGGCCTTTACAGCAGACAAGTCTTCAGAGGTGGAGTCAAGTGCACAGGGGAGCTACTTAGGGTTGATTCAGAAGATTCCGCATCTGCTGGAGCTCGGCATCACATCTGTTGAGCTTTTGCCTGTGTTTGAGTTTGATGAATTTGAGTTTCAGAGACGTCCAAATCCCCGTGATCACATGGTGAACACCTGGGGCTACTCAACCATTAACTTCTTTGCACCCATGAGCAGATATGCCAGCAATGGGGGAGGTGCAGTGGCTGCTTCAAATGAGCTCAAACAGATGGTGCGTGCTTTGCACAATGCAGGCATAGAGGTGATACTTGATGTGGTATACAACCATACAAATGAAGGTGATGACCGTTTCCCTTACCTTACTTCCTTCCGAGGAATTGACAACTTGGTGTATTATATGGTAGATGTAAACAACTACAAACAACTCAGTGACTACAGTGGCTGTGGAAACACTCTCAATTGCAATCACCCAGTAGTGGTGCAGCTCATACTTGACAGCTTACGCCATTGGGTCACAGAATACCATGTGGATGGCTTCCGCTTTGACCTGGCAAGTATTCTTTGTCGTGGAATTGATGGAGCTCCACTTGCACGTCCTCCTGTTGTGAGGGCAATCACACAAGACCCCATACTGGAAAGGTGCAAGCTGATTGCTGAGCCCTGGGATTGTGGAGGTCTGTACCTTGTGGGCAAGTTCCCCAATTGGGACAGATGGGCAGAATGGAATGGCAAGTATCGTGATGATGTTCGCAGATTTATAAAGGGAGATACTGGCATGAAAGGTGCTTTTGCCACTCGTCTCTCTGGATCTGCAGATCTTTACCAAGTCAACCAGCGAAAGCCCTTTCATGGCATCAATTTTGTGATAGCACATGATGGCTTCACACTCTATGACCTTGTGGCCTACAACTCCAAGCACAATGAGGCCAATGGGGAAGGAGGGCAGGATGGCTCTAACGATAACTTCAGTTGGAATTGTGGGGTGGAAGGTGAGACTAATGAAGCAGCTGTAAATGCCATACGAGAACGGCAAGTGCGGAACTTTCAGTTAGCACTCATGCTATCCCAGGGGACACCAATGATTCTTATGGGAGATGAATATGGCCACACTCGAAACGGGAACAACAACAGCTATGGCTTTGACACCGACATCAACCATTTCCAATGGTCACAGCTTGAGGAGAAGCGGCAAAGCCAGTTTCGGTTTTTTGCCATGACCATCAAGCTCCGCAGAGAGCATCCACTCCTAGGGCGCCAATCATTTCTCACAAATGCTGACATCACATGGCATGAACACAACTGGGATAACCCAGAGAGCCGCTTCCTCGCTTTTACCCTGCATGAGGGCAGCCACTCAGGATGTGGAGACCTCTTTGCAGCATTCAATGCACATACTTATTTTGTGAAAGCTGCTTTGCCAACACCTCCACCTGGCAGGCAATGGTTTCGGGTGGTGGATACCAATCTTCCATCTCCAGATGACTTTTGTGATGGAGGAGTACCTGGTGTAGAAAAGCACTACAATGTGGCACCATTCTCCTCAATTTTGCTTCATGCAAAACCTTGAGCATACATTAGTCAAGCTCTTATGAAACAATTGGAGTTCTTCTTCAGCCGATAACAAATCAAGCATACATTTCTGGATCATTCAATGCTCATCTGGACCTGACAAAGAGAAGACTAGAAGTGCTTCTGAAGTCCCACTTTGAATAATCAGGCACAAGGCACTAAGATTGTGAGTTGTCATATCAATTTCCATAGACTATATAATCTACTTGTAGGCATGTTCTAGAACTGCAAAACAATGAGTTTCACGAGTGAACCTTAAGGCATCACATCATGTAGTTTCAGGAAAGCATTCCTACCTGAGTTATGATCACTTTCATTAATATGGATAGCTAGAACCTGGAAGCATTGTGCTCCAAGAACTACAGAAGGAAAACAGCATACTAAGACATTGCTGATCCCTGTTTGACATAAACATGCAACTGCAAGCCCTGTGTGCTGCAGTTGTGTTCTTTGTGCACAGAGAAGAATGCACTCTATTTAGGTTTTGCATGATGAGAACATCCAAGGTGTTCTGCAGGCAGCCAGGAGGTTGGTGAGATTGAGAGGATGCTTGAAGAAGGCTGCTGTAAATCTGATACTTGGTGCGGGACGGCAGGGTCTTTGTCTAATGGACTACTTGTCACATGTAAGGTGTCTCAAATTATTGAATCTTCAACATCTTCGTACCAAAATATTGGTAGTAGGCCTACTAGAGTCTTTATTTGTTTTGTGACAATTAATTTTTGGCTTTTAATCTTTTTCCTCCTCCAATCTACTAGTTTTCAGTTTTGTTTTCAGCTTTACTTCATAAGTCTGACTTTACTCACAATGTTACACTTAGGCATGGTCTAATGGCAACCTCACTTATGTACATATGTTGTTGAC
>Ga0209208_10003653_pt1 | contig 22003 bp, 15 predicted proteins | sample S1TSphfallax_3_FD_187694 | JGI IMG/M metagenome (GOLD analysis project Ga0209208, IMG submission 187694) | Host-associated microbial communities from peat moss isolated from Minnesota, USA - S1T2_Fd - Sphagnum fallax MG (SPAdes) (version 2) | ecosystem: Host-associated > Plants > Peat moss >...
AAGTTTTGTGGGTTGATTAATGCTTAAAGCACTGGGATTTTCAGACCTCAGATGTGTTGCTTTTTCATTTGGTTATAAACAAAAGGAAAGAAAACCTCAACCTTATTAGAGGCTTGCTTTCCTTTCAGAAGTTGTCTATAATACACGTTTTTGTACAGGCTCACATTGGACACTAGGAATTTCGAGAAACCTATCTTGTTGAAAAGCTAACACCAGTTTGACTCAACGACAAGTTGCTTCAGAAGATTGGAAATGCCAATAGAGAGCACAATAAAAGAATGCTAATCCACCGCAATGACAACTTGGCAAGGGGTTTCCGTGTAGGGTTTTTGCCTAAGGCCATGGGCATTAGCAGAATAAGGTGCCTGTGTAAGTCAGAGCTGAGGCAGGCCCCACTCCTGTAATGGCCATGGCTAAAGGTGTTAAACAACCTAAAAATTGATGATTTTTTATGATTTACATTGAATCTATTTGATTTTTTCATTTTTTCTAGTGCTACCCAGCTCTCTATCTATGAAGCAAGGTAGTTTGTTTTGTTTTGGTACGCTGAGATCTCCCAAACCATCGTGCTTCATGCCACACTCTTGGTATCTTCGAAAAGCTCTTGATGAGTACGGGTGCACTGACTTGGTTTGAGACTGTTTGGAGCTATGGTGTGGAAGCTATCAATGAATATTGAATTATTTTCTCAATGAAAACTAAAAAAAAAAGAAGCAAAGACTTTATTGGAATTTGAGAGCATTCCTGGTGTTGTTGGAAAGCCTTTGGCAAGTCAGATTTAATAGAGTTTGTTTCACAATCGTGCTAAGGTGTGCAAGATATTGAAGGTGTGCAAGATATTGGATTTTGTTGCTAGAAATTCAAAAAAATTACAAAAGTTGGGTTTGGAAGGAAAAATCAGTTAAGCCCTCGATGTGTTCACACTTGGGCCAACAATACAGGCTACACTAATATCAATGAAAATAACTTGCTCTTTCTCTATTGGGTGACAAACCGTGTCAAAAATCCCAAAGTAAATAGCCCTCAAGATTGATTCAATATTTCCCCTTCACAAAAATATTTGTTCAATTTTTTTTGATTGAAAATTTTAACAATTCTAAAAATATTATAATCAGTGTCAAAGCTGCTAATGTGCTACTATGGTACATTTCATCAAAGACGTGAAGAAGGGTTATGGAAACATTGGGCCAATGAGAGAGCCATTGTTGGTACCAGTGGTGGGCGGTTCTCACTTTTTTTTTGGGGGGAGAACCGACCAGTTCGGGTCCTCTCATGGTGTTATGAGAACCTGATCGGTTCTCTAATGTATATATATATATATATATATTTTGGGCTGGTGAGGATTGGTCAGGTTATCAAAATTTTATTTTAAAAAACTTACCTGGTTCTCAGATAGGGTGGTTCTCATACATACCAACAACCGGTTCTCACAACCTGGTTATTAAATTTTTCATTAATTAAAATCAGTTAATACTTTGGTACTGCCTGCATTCCTTTCCTTTGGCCGATTTAGCCAAAGAGTAATATAATAAAAGAAGAGAAATAGCAATAAAAAGAAGAGTAATAGCAACAAGAGAAGAGTAGCAGAACCTGAGTTCTCATTCATGTGAGAACCTGAGGTTGGATTTGAGTCCGGTTTTCACATGTAAAAATGTGAATCAGTTCTCTCATTGTGAGAGTCGGGCTGAGAACCGGGTAGAGAACCGGGTCAGCATTTGAGAACCGCCCAACACTGGTTGGTACCTACCTGCCTACCTACCTACCTTGTGCTAGGTAGTAGTAGGGTGCTGTTGAATTGAATGTCAACGGTTATATGGTGTGTAAGTCATGGCCTTATCACAGCATCTGGATTCTCCTTCTGGTCGGTTATGAAATCAATTCCTTCAATTATTCATCAATTCATGCTTCTGCAAACCATCCTCTTGAGAATGGAACAAGAACAAAACAAAAAGCTGAACAATCAAACAAAAATCAAGTTCTTTTCCATCCAATGGAACAGAACAAGACAAAACAGAAGATCAATCTCTTTTCCATCCATTATTATAGCCTCCACAAAGTCAAACAAACCAAACCAAACCCAAAAAAACTAGCTCCTTTTTCATCCCTCCATCCATCCATCCATTGATCCATTGGCAACAAAGTAAAAGTGTCCAAGAAGGTGACAACCTCAATCCATAATCTCACCTCCTTACGAGGTCAATCCTCCATAAAAATCAACTCCTTTTTCATCCATCTATCCATCCACTGCAGCAAAATCAGAACAATTGAAACAAAATGCACAAATAGGAAAAAACATCAACTCCTTTTTCATCCAAGAAGGTGACAGCCACAATCCATAATCTCACCTGTATGTGAGGTCATCCATCCAAAAAATCAACTCATTTTTCATCCATCCATCTGTCCCTTGGCAACAAAAATCAAAACAAAGTGCAACAATAGGAAAAAAACATCAACTCCATTATTTCATCCACCAAAATGGGAACCATATGAGGCCGTATTAGTAAGACAATTTTTCATCCAAGAAGGCGAACAACCGCAATACATATTCTCACCTCCAACGTGAGGAGGTCAATCCTAGCTGCTCCGGAGTCTACCTCTACAAATAAAAAAAGCACTAACTCCTTTCCATCCATTAAAACAGCTACCATAAGAAATCGAGGTAAAAAAAGACAGTTTTCATCCAAGAAGGCGACAAGCACAATTCATAATTTCACCTCCAAAGTGAGGAGGTCAATACTAGCTGCTCTCTAGTCTACTACCCGTAACTCGAAAGAGAAAAGAAAAGAAAAGAAAAGAAAAGAGTAGATTAGGGGTGGGTAGGGTAGGGTACTAGGGGTACTAGGGGGTATTGACCAATGAGAAGACGGAGTAGGGGGGTATGGACCAATGAGGGCATGGCGTAGGGTATAAAACGAAGGGGGAAGAGAAGAGGAGAGGAGAAAGACGGGGATCGATTGCCGGGGGTCAAAGAGAGCCAGCGAGTGAGCGTTTGTTGCGGGAATTTGTCGCTTGCGCCATTGCCACGCCGCCGACTGCACCAGGCTATCGCAGTAGTGCAAGCAAGGAGAAAGCACGAGCACGCGCACCCCTCCTCCTCCTCCTCCTCCTCCTCTGCTCTAGATCCCACCTGCTTTTCCTTCGACACGCAACTCTTTTTCTGCTGTTCAGATCGACTCTGTTTTTGCTCTTCCTTTTGATGTAAGCTTCGTTGTTACTTTTATCTCTGGCTTCCCGGTGCCTGAATCTGGTTCTGGATCTGGATTAGAAGAAAACACAGCAGCAGGAAGAGAAGGATAAAGAGGAGAAGTAGGAGAAGGAGGAGATCGTGGTGCTATTTTTTCGAAGTAGCTGTGAGGATTGATTGATTTATTGATTGATTGAAAGTGAAGTGGAATTTTGGAGTGTGGAGGCGGGGCGTAGGGAAGGAAGGAAAGCGAGTAATAAAGTATGGCGTCCTGCGGTGGGGGCGTATTTCCTTCCTCCAGCCAATGTAATCTGCAGACTGTCAGTCCCGCGGATAGTAAACTCGTGATAAGCTGTGGTGGCGGGGCGTCCAATGGTGGTACTACTCTGCCGGTCTGCAAGCGCGGCGGCGGGGGCGGGAAGCAGCCGATTTTGTCGCAGACATTCGTGCCGGTTACCAGTCCGAAGTTTTCACAGGGGATCGCGAGGAGTACTGGCTCGCCTCGCGCGCACAGATCAACTCTTCCAGGTAAAGAGAAGCTCCGTCCCCCTCCCTCCTCTGTTCTGCTCTTCTCTGCTCTGCTTGTAGTCTATCTTGGAGGCGATTTTGCTCTTTCCTTTTGATCCGTGATGCAGACAAAGCAGGATGTAGTCATTTTGAAAAAGAGCTTAACTCCATCGTTTCCGGTTCCCAAAATTCTCCACTTTCTCTGTTTTCCTGATGCGTTTTGCTATCCTCTCGGTGTTCTATGAGCGTATGTAGCGAATCTGGAATTGCTGGATCTGATCCTCTGGTGAAGGCCATTTCCATTTCTATCCAGTGTTGCAGTTAGTGTACTAGTTATGAACGCAGCGTGATAGATCGTCATTAGCTTGTTGGATTCGGCAGGCAGATCATGCGCGCTTTGGCTTTGTTGTGTGTTTGGCTTTTTGAGCTATTGCATCATGAAGTCTTGCAGGGGTAATCTGTAAATCTTGGGGGCGCCGCTGCTTGGAAGTTGTGCATGTTTTTTGTCGTGTTCTGTGTTTTGAAGTGTGGATCCTGTTTGTCTGATCTGTGTAGAGAAGTACTAGAATCATTCTTGATGTGTTGATTGAAACTGCGAATCTAGGATGGCAGTTTTTGAAGTGCGATTTTCTGTTTCCAAGCATCCGTTGGAAACAGACAGTGGTTGTGTTTTGCAACACAAGCAGTATGAGTGTTGTGATCAGAGTGTTTGCAGAGCTTAAAAGTTGTGTTTTTGCAGGTCAGGGCTTTCTATTGAAGTTACCATTTTGTCTGAAAATCACTGCATGAATTCATGGTTTTGTGTTGACCTGTTTTACCCCCCTCCTGGATTTTCTTTGCTGTAACTGCGAAATGGAGCAGCCAGAAGTGAGCATGAGAAAGTGGTCTGCTTCGGTGAGATGTTGATTGACTTTGTACCAACGGTTGGAGGATTGTCATTGGCGGATGCCCCGGCATTTAAGAAAGCTCCTGGGGGTGCACCTGCTAATGTTGCTGTTGGCATTGCAAAGCTCGGAGGCAATGCTGCTTTTGTAGGCAAGGTGTGCTCTGCTCCTGTACCTTACAACTCTCTGATTTCTCTGATATAGGTACAATGAGATCTTTTTGTGATCTGAATCTTAAGGGTAGTCTTCCAATGATTGTTGCATGGAGATCTCTCTGCAATTTCATAGATATGCAGTCTGTGGATCATAGGTGGTCATAAGTTGTTATCTCCAAAACAGAGAGTTGGCCATTTAGAAAAGCTCCCAGGGAGATCACAAAGGTATTATGTCTGCAGTTCATCACACATTTCTGAGAAATCTCAGGTGGGTTGAATCTGATGTTTGTGCAGGTTGGGGATGACGAATTTGGTTACATGTTAGTGGACGTGCTCAGGGAGAATGAAGTGGAAACCAGGGGATGCCGCTTTGATGCAAATGCCAGGACAGCGCTAGCATTTGTCACACTACGGCATGATGGGGAGAGGGAATTTATGTTCTATCGGAACCCCAGTGCAGACATGCTGTTTGAGCCCGAGGAACTTGATACAGAGCTGCTTAGAGAGGTATTTGATCCATCATCCCACACACTCCTTTAACAGCATATCTGCACAGCTTCTCTGTCCTGCCTTGCTCTGTCTGTCCAAACATCCACATTTCTTCAAATGTTTTCAACTGGCTTTTTAGCTCACAAAAACTTCATCTGGTATTATGGCAAGAGATTAGGTACATTAGGAAGAACTGCATGCATGGTCCCTTTCTGTATGATCACAGAATTTGACATAATGACAATGAAAGGTGTGCACCTAATGGCAGGCTGGAATCTTCCATTACGGGTCAATCAGTTTGATTACTGAGCCCTCTCGCTCAACACATCTGGAAGCCATGCGAATTGCTAAAGAAGGAGGTGCAGTATTGTCTTATGACCCCAATCTCCGCTTGCCCTTGTGGCCTTCAGCAAAGGCAGCAAGAGAGGGTATCAAAAGTATCTGGGATCATGCTGACATTATCAAGGTGTGGCAAATCTACATCTCCTTAACATGTATAATTGCTGATGAGAGCTAGGACACTGTATTGTGCTTAGGTCATTTGGAGAATTTTCTTGCTTGTTGTGCACTTGGATGGTAACATTGACTGTACATCTGGTAATATGCCAAGTGATTTATGTGTACTGCCACCCTTTCTAGAGACCTGTAAGGAGTTGCTGAATGGATGCAAGTGTCCATCTGCTAAATACCAATACATGATGAGCTTGGTCAACTCCAGTTGCCAAAGGCCTGACTTTGGAAACCTTGTCTGGATGATGGGTTACAAAGGTGAGCGATGAGGAGGTGAAATTTCTTACAGGTGGAGACCCTAGTGATGATGAGAACAATCTGACTCTTTTCCACCCTGGTTGTAAACTGATGCTGGTCACTGAAGGTGGAGAGGGATGTCGATATTATACCCCGGTATGTCAAAAATCCATTCCACATGGTGCTATCTCTGACCACCTGGTTAGGTTTCCATGTTCATGTAGGAGAGCTGTTCTGAACATCTTGCTCTTGTTCAGTTCCTCCATCTGGTTAGAAGGCTGTGGTGAGTACTGCACTCCTATTGCAGTCTCTGATCACCTTCATCAGCAATGCTGAGTTTAGAGGCTTTTGTAGAATGATGGATTTTGCACTTGGGGAAGTGAACCTTTTGCTAAAGTAGTAACAATGCTGCTACTCTCTCATTCTCCTTGCTCTTCCAGTCTTACACCATTCATAGAGGGTTTTGGATCTATGTTCATGATTCTGTGCATAGACTTGCAATTCAAATAAACATTTAATCTGTATTCAAACAATGAAACAAACAGCTTGGATTCACATATTTATATGGAATCTTCAATATGATTATTTTAAGGGCTTCTTACTCCTAAGTGGGAAGCTTTTCTAAGCCCACTCTTTTTCCTCTAAATATCTTTCTTTTAAAATTATGCATCTATTTCTCTTACCTTTCTCTTGTTTGGGTTTTTCCTTTTCTTTCCTTTTTCTTTATCTTTGGCTCCTCCTTGTGTTATCCTATTTTGTCTTGGTCGTTTTGGTCTTCCCCTTCTCTTTTAGGTTTTGTTGAGCTAACCAGCATCACAGTGGACATGTTATCATAGGTGCTCAATGCCATACATGTTGCTACCAAAGGTTCTGAACATGCATATGACTGTCACTGTGGTTCAAACTGCTCCTCAGTTTTGGTGTTGTTTTCTCTTTTCTTTAGGGTTGTGTTTCCTCTCTTTAATGCTTGCTGATTGGTTGCTGTTATGTTGTTGGATCTGAAACATCTATAAACTTCATCATCTCTCATTCTATTCAGGTTGTCCTTAATTGTATGGATGAATTCTTGATCCTGTATGAAGATCTTTTCTGAGATGGGATTGAAAACAGGATGTGCAAGCAGGAGAATTCACACTGCTTTTCTGCTCTATTCTGTACCTTTTATTTGGTGCTTTTTTCCCTCTTCCTTCAGCAGTTTAATGTTATGGTCTCTTGACATTTGGCATGAAACTATCATTTAAGATTATTATCTTGTCATATCAAAATTTAGATCCAGGTCCACTGAAATTATGTTGAATTCTTGAATCTTGGGAAGATATTTGTTGAGATAGCCAGCTAGAATGATTGCCTGGTGTGGTATGCTTAAATTCACTGAATTGACAGTTGCAGAGCTCTTCAAAACCTCCATTGCTATCTCCAGTTCTACTATGTACAGAAGGGTGCAAGTTTGTTAGTGTGTTTGAAGTATGGAGCTTCAAAACAAAACCAGAGGGTTGACATCACATGGAAAAATCACATGGAAATTGTGCTGTTAAGAGTTAGTTGCAGTACCAACCTGTACATTTTTTTGATGAGAATGCAGAAATTCAGAGGGAGAGTTGATTCACTCAAAGTGCAAGTGGTGGACACCACTGGGGCTGGTGATGCATTTTGTGCTGGTGTTTTGATCCAGCTCGGAAAGGACATCTCAATACTGGAGGCAAGGAGGCTGCCAAACCTCTTTTTTGTAGATGGTTTACTCTGTTTCTTCACAAACATCTTGATTTTGATGCTGCTTAGGACCCACAAACTATTTTACAAAGGGCCAAAGCTGATACAGGCTTGAATAGGTTGGAGAAGGTCCACTTTTTGCATGGTATACTTTGCTTGGAGATAGTGGTACCATATGTAGTCAGACTGACACTGGTGACTGGCTTTTGGGACTTGCAGAATGAGGGTAAGTTGCGGGAGGCCCTGAGGTTTGCAAATGCTTGTGGTGCCATCACAACAACTGAGAGGGGTGCGATCCCATCCCTTCCTGACATGGACACTGTGATGCAGTTTATAAGCAAAGTCCCTGCGTGAGAAGACCATTCATTGGTTATTTATTTCTGCCAAGTCAATTCACTATGATCCCAGTGATCAAAATTTCAAGTAATTAGCATATGAGAGATTTTTCATGATCTTTCATATGGTTCTCCCTGGACAATTTCAGAGACAATTTCAAATTCAATTACCTCATTTCCAAACCTAATTATGTCACTCCTTTTCCCTACCCATCAACATAGATATGAAAAGGCAAATTAACATGGGCTTTTTCATGCCGATGTTATTTATATTAATTCAAATTAAATTTGACATTGACATAAATAATGATGAATTATTGGAAACCATATGAGAACATAAGAAGAGGAAAAAGAAGAGTTGATCATCACTGGTAGTGTGTAGAGCAGTGTAGATCCCGAGTTATATAATGCGTACACTTTGTCAACGTATTGAGCATTTGTTTACTATGGAGCAAAATAACTTAAATGGGAGTGATGCTTCATCATTTGTGCCCCAGTGAGTAGCCTAAATCAGAGTCTATAGTTTTGTGCACATCTAGCAGTAACATGTGCCAAGAAGACTTGGAAATGGTGGGGGAAATAACAAGATCTCATGTTGAAAGCAAACCCCACGTTAGGGATGGGGTTGAGCTTTCATGACGTTGTACAAAAGGGAACATTATTTTACAGATGGTAATTATTTTTTCATTGCAATTTGTAACTTGAATGTCCAGTTTAGGGAGCGGTGAATTGTTCAAGCTGCTCAGTAATGCCAGCAACATTGTCAATGGTCTGTTATACTTGCAAAACAGTTCAGATATGTGAGTTCTTCAAAAGTTGTCTGGCTGATTTTCATGTGTAGTAGAGTGGCCACTTGATGCCCTCCTGGTAGACCATATGGGTCATATCTTCTGAGTTCAGATCTCTCTTGGAGTGGCTGTACAAGATGGTAGCACCACAACCAAAAATGATAGCATATTAAGAGAGTAAAAAGTCTGTCATGAGAAGAGGAGTGAAGGAAGCCAAAAAAAGAAGAGAAGGAAGGAACAATCATACAAGAAGGTTGGTTGTGCCACTCAATTGAGCAAGATCTGGTGGCCCTATTATGTAAGCCAAAACTTTGCAATGTGCTTTTACCTATAAGAAGGGAGAAAATCCATAACACATTAAAGAGAGTTTTGAAGGAACTATGACCTACATGTGAGATGAACATTTTTCTCTCCAGATACATGGTAAATTTAGTAGCTCTCAATTTCCTTCAGACTCAAAGTGAGAAAAGTATTGCAGATCACAGAGAGAGAGAGAGAGAGAGAGAGAGAGAGAGAGAGAACTTATGGAGCTTTGGGAGCATGTGTAATCCTCATCACTCCATCACATACTATCTTTGTTTGTGCACTTGGGACAGTAACCATGCTCACTTTCTTCTTCATTAGGTGTTTGGAGATACCTACCAACACATGCAATTTCAACCTTCCATCCCTCCATAGTTGAGGTTTTGAGAAAGTTTTTTGACATGGCATTCATTTTCAACATGGCTCATGAATCTCCCATGGAATTACTTTGTCATTAAACGTAGTCCTTCTTTTTTGCTTGAAGCTCACATAAGCATAATAAAGATCAAATTTGGTTTGATCACTATGGTAATTAGAAACAGAAAACATGCTAAGGCTAAGTTATAATTATTGAAAAACTATTGAAAGTTGGGAGGAACAAATATTCAAATGAATCAAAGGTGTTTGTTTGTGGTTGCAATTGTTTCACTATAATCAATTTGAACCTATATTTTTAGCATGGGATTGAGATTAACATGTCAAACAAAGAAAGCAAGTGCATGCAATGTAAGTGTGGCAAAATAATGAGGACGTGTGCGAGAATTGGAATCTTAACTAATAATATTTGATTCATGGGCATTTTGAATTCCTAGATGTGGCAAGGTTTGTAATCAAGTGGAACTCCAAGCCATTCTCATAAATGTGTACACTTGTTGCCCATTGTCAAGTATTTGTTGTAAGATATGAGGTGTTTTTTGGAAGGGTTTATTTGTTATAGAATCTAGTTCAATGTGAATAGGGTTTCAATTTGTTTGTGTTTGACATTTTATCCAAAGTGTGCTTTTAGAGTTTCATCTTTTGTGTTTTGAGATTCTAAGGACACCAAATCACACACATTTTTAGTGCTATAACAAGTTTGAATCATCATTCTTGTTAAGAAAACATTCTAATCATATTTTTTGGAGAAGCTTTGCAATGTAAATTAGAGAGGAAATATTTTGTAAAGGAGAAATAATTTTTTTTAGCAACAATAAGAAGATTGAGTGAATTTTTCTTTGTACTTGTGATTATATAACTAGAAGGCATTTCGCTAGTCTAAAGATACTAAAAACCATATAATAATCAAACTTGGTGTAGACAAAACAAAGATGTATATGTAGTCTAATCTAGAACACCTTTAGGCTCGGATGAATTTGATAATCAAGATAAAACATTAGTTAAATAATAAGATCAACTAGGTTTATGAACAACCTTGAAGTCATACTTTAAAAACAACAATAACCATCTTGCAATACAATTGGATTTTCTTAGCCAAATAAATTAAGGCCATGTGGTCAACATAAAAAAAAAGTGATTGTCTAACAAAAAATGTTTGAATTTATGTAAAACATACACCATAACCAAAGCTTATTACCTACAATTTATAGAAGGGCGCATAATTTCAATGAATGCATTAATACAAAGTCTTCATGAAAAGGTTTATTACCTTGATTTCTTTAGAATGTATAATATAAAAAATGAGGTGCAACATTCCCATTGTGAATGCCATGCATAAATGTCAAATAATGGATTGTGGATTCATCAACCATTAGTGCAAAAATGGTTGTTGAATTTGGTTGATATCTAATTATATTAGTGGACACTCTAAAAATGCGTTTGTTGAAAATTAACATCAATGTTCTAGGATGAAATTGATGAGCAAGCCAATTGTACTCAATGTGAAAATTGGGTTGAAAACTTATTTGCACAATTTTGAAATTCATGATGAAAAACAAAAAAATAGGAAAATAATACATCATTCATCTTTGAATAATTTAACGGACATTGCATACAATCTCAATGTCATTTGTTATTTCTCCATCCATTGTAATGAGTTCAAATCAACCATTGATTTCTCTTATGATGAAATATCAAGAAACAAAATTATGATGAATCAAGAATGCAATTGCCCATTTATTGTGAATTTGCCCATTGAAAGAAGTGATGATGTTTGTGTGGAAGAACCAAACCTTCATCCAAGATGTCCATTGAAGTTGAAATTGTCACATGTAATGTCACATCCAAATCTCCCTTTTGCACAAGGACAAATAGAAAAGTTCTTGATACTTAAGCATTTGCCCTTCATAAACTTTGTCTTGGTGGAAATTGACAAGGTTGCTACTCAAGTTATTATAGTTGTGAAGAAAGTATGAATATTAATCATAATTGAATAACCATATTGATTCATATTATGCATTCAAAGATGGCATCTTTGATTGCAAAGTTGAGGTCATCTACCATAATAGTTGATCAATCTGAGTGAAATTATGAATCAATGGGCCAATATGTTTACTTTGTTTCAAAGGACCATAACCTTTTGACCAAACTAGTTTTTTCATAGAAAGAAATTTTTTAACAAATTTTTTTTTTGATTGTTATTTTTACTTACTCTATTTTCCCCAATGCATCACATATTCTTTGTTAATCATTTTTGAATAAATATGATTTTTTACAAATGTAAGATTCTGCATTAGGTTTTTGCATTTTGTTTTGTAAAATGATCATAATTTCAAATCATGCCAAAACATGTTAAAATTACTTTGAATTTTTTTGTATTATAAGCTACAACTTTGTTTTAAATACCATTTACATTGCATCACATTTACATGTCATAAAGGACTCATGAACATCAAATAGACGCAATATTCAAGTTTTGGGAAAAAACATCAAGTTGTAAATGTGCTTCTTATGTGTGTTTAATAGTCTCCTATTATTACAAAAAAATTTAACATTAAAGAGTTGTATATTATGAAAATCAAGGGCCCCTTTGTGAAACTAATAATGTTTGATGAAGAATTTGCTTAACTTTAGAGGTCCTTTGATCAAATCAAAACTCAAAATCAAAAGATCCAAGGGTTCAATTTAGATTTCTTAACATCCATATTAGTCATAAAACACAACTTGCCATGATTAACATGCCATTAAAGTGGCACCGCATAAGCATATACACACACACACACACACACACACACACACACATTTTTGAACATGATTTAACATGGTTTTTGACTTGTTGTTTTATGATTTTACCCATCCATTTTCCTATTTGCAATGAGAAGAAAGTAATAAACAATGTCAAATTTGAACAAGAAACAAACCCAAAAAGAAAAGTTCAAAACAACACTTATTACAAAAAACACATAAAGTTGATAAACATATGAAATAACTTTGAAAATTTGTTTTAGAGGGTGAAAGGACATTAGGGTGGACCAAAATTGGTAGTTGAAAGTTCACTTTTAAAGGCTAGATCCAATGAATTTTCAATGAAAACATCTAAATGGGTAAACATGTAATCAAAGGAGCCCACATAAATGAGTGGACACTCCTTAAAACTACATTATTGTATGTTTGAAAAATCACAAGTGAAACATAATAATTTGGATTGTCATAATGTTTTTTGGAATATTTTCCATTAATTGTAAAGTTTAGATCGTCAAAGTTTGACACAAGTTAAAAATGTTTTTGCATGTTCAAAGCATTCAAATTTCGAGAGTGAACAATCCTTGATTTTTTCAAACATCCTTTTTTTAAAACCAAATGTGCACCATTCTTTTTGAGAATTGAAAAGGATTTTAACATCGATGATTATAAAAGCAAAAGGATTTGAATTAATGATTTTTTTTTAATAACCAATTTGAGCACATTTGGCTCAAAAGAATTTCGACTTAAAAATTATGGATTTTGAGAATTTGCCTTTAAGAGAAGTTATTTATTTTTATGTGATAAAGGACATGAATGCATAATATACATGATATAAAATAAATTTTTAGTCAAAATTCATTTAATATTTAAAATGTAGTGCTAAAGGGTGTACTTGAAATACAAATTTTAAAGCTATAATCTAACACAAAAATGACACATGTCATGTGGAGTCCTTGGTAAAGAACTTTTACCTTGGTGCCCTTAGCTCTTTTGATCATGTTTTCACCCAAATGATGTTGAAGTTCACATTTTTTTCTATTTTCAAGTTCATACCACCCTAATTTATACAATTTAAATCATTAAAAAAATAGGCCTTAAAAATTCAATTTAAATATCTAAATGGACTTTACAATTATGAAGGTTTTCATTTTGAATCTTTAAAAAAATGAGAGACCTTTTCTTGCTTGATTTTTTCATTTTAATTGAACATTATGATATTTCAATGTGTGATGGTAAAAAGTTGTAAACACGTTCTATAACTCCAATAGAAACAAAAAATCCATAACCATAATATTTTGGATTATAACATTGAATGCACCCTATATTGTAACTTGTTTGCCTTTGATTGAATATTGATGTTTTTAATGTAATTTTTTTAAAGTTTGAAGGATTGAAACATAAGTTTTAATTTTTCATGTCACTTTTGTTAAATTTTTCAAATGCATTTGAATTGTATAAAACAAGACTTGACTAACCAAAAACAAATGGCATTGTGACTTCCATAAAAGTTCATTAGAGTGTGCCTTCACCCAAGAGAGGTTGTACAAATGTGTTTTTATGTGTTTCAACTACATGGATTTCAAATGTTTAAAAGATCACATGTAGTTTTTCATTAGATTTTATGCATGACACATGCACTTCAAGTTTAGTTATGTTTAGTTTATGTGTGATGTTTTCATTGAATTTTTTTTGAATAATTTTGGTAACACCATAATTGATGTCAAATCTCAGTCCAATTCATCATATTCATTTGTTTATTCTTGATTGTTGTTTGAAGGTTGGTCTTTGCTTTTCTTGTTGTTGCATAAGTTTTTTCTTAATTTTTAGTTTAGTTGTGTTGCATAAAACTTTTTTAAATTGAATTGTGAGAAAACATCACTTGGTAATTGCAAGTGTAGATTGTAAACAATTAATGTTTTTGATGTAAGGTGACTGACAACTATTGGTCTAGTGGGTATTTCCAAACCTAAAGGTTTGGGGGGAGGCACCTATCAAAAGAGTGGGAAATCCATTAGAATAGTGAGAGACCTAGTTCAAATAATGGGCGAATGGGAAGTTCATTGGCCATTTTTTCCCTCTTTCAACTATTGTCATTTAAAAATATTAAAAATGTTTGTATCTATGGTTACTTCTTTAATTTTATTCAAGTTTGATTTTTCATCACAAACGATGATTTATTTTTGTGGTAATGTTATTATGTATCAAGTTTTCTATCATTTTGATCATGGTCTTGGATGGGATGAATTACAACAAGGTCAAGTTGTAGACATAACGTAAAAGGAGGTGATAACACTCTTGTAGTTTACAGTTGATGCATTCATTGAAACCAATTCAAAATATTATTGCATTTATAAGACAACTAATTTTTGATTTATATTGACCATCATTTATTCGTCTAGTGTGTATTTCTAGATTTGGTTGGGGGGTGGAGGAAGGGACACCCACCAGAATATTGAGAAATCCATTAGAATTGTGGGCCAATATATCAACATTTTACAAAAGAATCCCAAATATATGAGTGGAGGTAGTACAATGTATAATTCCCAATATTTGTTTTGAAATTATTTCCAACTTCATTTAAGAAATATTCATTTTACAAGTTTTTGTCAACTACCAAATTAAACTATGGTATGTTAATAAAATTTCAAAACCAAGTTTGTCATGTACCTCAACAATTGTGCCATCTTTGACTTGGCATAAAACCCAAAAGTTGATATGTATCAAAGCTGAAACATTGATGAAAAATTGCTAATTTATCATGGAGAATAAGAATGTGTTTACATAGTTGAGATGTGTTCCATGTGAACACAAGTAACATATTTGAACTTATGCATATCATAATTGTAGTGTTTCCATCTTCATTAATTTGAATAGGAAAAACCTTTTAGCCTAAGACAATATTCTTTGGAAAAAAACTTGACCTTATGACACCCATGTAATACATAACATATCCATGTTCAGATGTTGTTACTATGGCTATTGGTCCGAGAAACAATAGTGCTACCACATTGAAAGTTAGTGTCCATGTTAAAAACAATTTTTTCATCAATGTCATGTCATTTTTTTTGTTTTCCTTTTTTTTGCAATTAGTAACATCGCAAGACAAAAAAACCTTATTTTTTGCATTATTGTATCCACTATACCAATGAAAGAAAATTTTATGTTCAAAACACATATGTCAAAAATAGGACATGTTCGACATGTTTATCATATATTCAATTAAAATTTCATAATGAAGTGAAGGTGTGTAGTTATAAAAAGTTATTGTGAAAATGATACAAGGAGTAAACCAAAACTTAGAATTAATAATTTTTGTACCATACACGCATACCATGTTCCATAGTAGAGTGCAAAAAATGATGAGGGTTTCCAATAAATCAATCCCAAACTTCATTCGATGTGCCTTAGTAAGCTTATTCCTATGAAATGTCATTAGTAGCAATTGATTTCACATCACAATGCTTCCATAGTTAATTTCTCCAAATGTTCAACTACATTGTTCCCCCATTTTTAGATCTAACAACATTTAACACCCAAAGTTAATGACATTTGTAAATTTCAAATCTTGATAATGACATAGTGTAAACTAAAAAAACATCCCTATAATTTGAAGACAACTTTCATTTGACTTTGACTTCAATAAAATGTATTCAATTGTAGCTACACTGAATAATTGTTTTCCCATAGGGAGTGCAACCAATGCATGCAAATGTGAGTCTTGAGACTAAATAGGACATAACATAACTATTCAAGAAGAAGACATGTGGGTGTTGGTTTGCTTGAGTGGACCAAATATATTGTCCAAAGCGTATTAATTATTTGTTTAATAAAATGATAATAATTTCATGTTTTGAATATCTTATTGGTTAATTTACATACAACAAATTTCCCTTAGGATGCTATGAATGTAATGTTTTGTCACATTTTGATAGAAAACATTTTTTTGCATATTCAAAATATCTAAATACTTGTCAAAAATTGGTCCATTCAAGGAAATCAATGCCCATGTTGTGCACTTCACAAGAATAAAATATTACAAAAATCATCTAAGATGGGTTGGCAAACTATTGTGAACTAGAGAATACTGACAACAATTCAACATAATACTTAGACCAATGATATGAATTTTATAAGAAATTTATCAACATGAGAGTATAAATATAAATAGATTGCATTTGTCAACCATATCTTAAACTTCAACTTTGCAATTATGGAAAGAAATGAGCATTCAATATATCCTTACATCCATCATTAACATGTTATACAATTTCATCCAATTTTTTTTTTCATCATGCAACAAATGTGAAGATTCCACACTTACAAGTTGTTATACTAGTGACTTGCATGAATTAGCACCCATTTTATGACTATCTCAGTGAGGAAAAAAAATGGATATAACAAATGACTATGTATAAATTTTAGGAAAATTTTAAATTCACACCTTTTTTGGTTAAATTCACACCCTTTCTTTGCGTAGTGGTCAAGAAACGCAGCAAACCTGCAGGCTCTAAGAACAAAACAAGCACAACCAAGGTGTGAATTTAACCAAAAAAGGTGTGAATTTAAAATTTTCCAAATTTTAAGAATCAAAATAATATAAAAAAAAACGTTTGAATGAAACAAAGGAGAAAGAAGAGAAGAAAAAATAAAGTGAAAATGTGTTCCTACTTGTAGAGTCATTGCTTGTGAAGGTGCTACCTTTTTGTTTGTTCTTTAGCCTCACATATGCTCATTGTCATTACACTTTGCATACCCTTCATAGTATAACTAAAATTACACATCCAAAGTAAACCATGATTCGTAATTTTATTGTTGACAAAAAAAAATGGTAGTTCAACCATAATTTTGATTTCACCATTTTGAAAAAGAACAATGAACATATTTTAACAATTTTCATGAGTGCACATTATTACATGCAATATATATCCTCTTTCCAAATTTTGTAAAAATTCATGCACAAATATCTTTCAAATCAATATCATTCTTTACAAAAAAAAACACAAACATAAACATGTGTTGCAAACTTGTTTCACATTACCACAAAGCACATTTAGCTTTTGTGTCTTCCACTCCCATGAAACAACACCATACAAAAAAAATTTATCCACGACTCACATTCCCCACTTGTCACATACAAGTCATCCAAATCTTGAACCAAAATTTTATCCCCAACATTTGGCATTGATGCCTAGACCTTTTGGGTAAAATGAACAAATACAATGGTGAAATTCAAATGGAAACCATCTTATCATCTTCGAATATTCAACTAAAGTTAAGACAATCACCAAAATTTGCAAATTTAATGCAAATTGGGTATACACATTGCAAACCAACGTGGAAATTTAAAATTGGAACTTGTGCTCAAAGGGGATTTTGAAAACATGGTAGTGGAATTCAATAGTTTATTGGATCATGGATGGGGAACAAAGTCATACTTTAATATCTATGAACCATGTTCTACAAATTAATTGTAAAAGGGTTGTTGATGTTATAAGTGTCATTGAACTTTTATAATTTTAATAGAAAGTTCTTGAGGCATTTACACAATGTTTTGTAACTTGAAACCATCTATATAGTAAAAACAATTGAATTTGTTTTTTTTTAATGTTTGAGGACTAACTACATACACCTTTCTTCTAATCATCTATTCAGGCTATGAAAAGACATATGTCATGTTTTTCCATATCCTTGAATTAAGATCTTTAAACAAATATCTTTTCCCTATTCAATATGAGCTTGGTGCTACTACACACTACTAGTGACAATGGAATAATGAAAAGAAAATTGGAAATTAAGTTCCATTCAAATGAAAATATTGAATGATGTTGCATGCAACTTGAATTGAATTAAAATCTATTTGATTTCAATCAAAATTCAATTGAGTTTAGATTTACTTGAATTGAATGAAAATTCTTCAATTGAATTCAAAAACATTGAGTTGCGTTAAAATACAAATGGAATGGAATTCAAATCCATTGTGTAGAGTTGGATTCAAATTCAATTAGAAAGAAATGGGATGCAAATTGGTGTAGAAAAATATGGCAAATTTGCTTATCATTTCCATCATTTGTGATTATAATCTTCAAAAAAAGTCATTTTGAAAAAACACAAATCTAGAAAAATACCTTTACATTCCATTAAGAATAAATTCTAAACCAAAATTTAGTTTGATAACATGAAATAATATAAGAATTTATAGACATCCCAAACCATTTGCAATGTAACTGCTGTTAGTGAAATCATCAAATTATTTGGACATGAAAAAACACATGTATGCCTTAACACATATCTAAAGTTTTGCAAAATGAGCTTTTCTTTTAAAATGGTTGAAAGACACACAATAGCCATAGGAGATGGCAAATGAATTGATTATTGCTTAGTAGCTGTGGAATAAGCATTAATGAACCCAAAAGAACATGACTATGATGGACATGAAATGATGTCCTCCAAGGATAGTAGAAAATGAAAGTCGATATATTGATTGTATGAGGTTGGTCATCTAGTCCATGTCTTTAGCTCATTGACATGTATAATGATCCTTGATGTTACTTTCAATCTACAAGATTATAAAAGAGAAAAACAAAGGGACAAAATTTGAAATTTCTTTTTTCTTGTTTTCATGGGCATTCCTTCTTTTACAAAGCTTCAACATTCGCCTTGCTAGTCTTCAAATGTCAAAGTCTTGGAACATAAAAGAGGGAATCATCACACATTTGTAATCATGACCAATGCAAGAATCTTTCCAAAGTGCTCATGAAGAAATTGTACTAGTAGAGCCTAGCTACTTAGAAATGTTCATTGACAAAATATTGCAAGCAATGCCTTTTTTGACCTTGACTAAACCCCATAAGGACAATATGCATTGAAATTCCAACATTAAATGTGTTGGGATAAGTTGGTGACATATCATCCACAACAATCCATGATGATAACAACTCCACAATAGGTCTTGGAGAGCCATAGGTGATACAAAACACCAGATGGGTTTATATTGCTTTCTTCATTTTCCAGTTCCTCTTTTCTCCAGCATATCCTCTAAAAACAGAAATCAAGTGAAATATATAGGTCAATTATAAATATATGAATTCCTATCTTGCATTGGAAAGACAAATAATATCCATCAAATGCCAAAAATCCTATGAATAGAAATATTTCCATCTATTTTTACATACATACATGATGGATACTAACCACAAGGTTTATACTTCTTTATCTTGTCATTCCTTTGCCCTGAAGAAACCTCAAGTTCTTTCAGCATTACGAAAGTCTTTGCTCTTAAACCCAATTCAGCAAAAATCCATGACACAAAAACAAAATTATGAAACCTGGGTGTAACTCACTTCCTACCAAAATCAAATATCTTGGATGGATAACCACTCGATTGATCGATCGATTCATTCATTAGAGGGTTAAAAAGAACATGATCAGAGGGTGAGCTAACCATGAACTTGCTTCTGCAAAATGTGGTGCAAAACAAAATTCCTCTTGATTATTAGCAAAGCAGAAAACTGCAAAGAAACAGATCTTAAGAAGTGCTCTTGTGGTCCTCTGGGATGACATCTGGTGTAGGTGGAACTGGTGTCTGAGTGAGCTTCGCGGGGAGCTTATGGATATCAAGCAAGTGGAACTCATAGAAAAGCTTGGTGGGGAGCAAGGTTTTGCATTTCACTACTCCTCTTGCTCCTGTGAAGATCCCAGTTCCTCCGGTCACAGCCATCACACAATCACAATATGATGTATACGGGCCCTGCATGATGAGATCAAGGACCACCATCACCACCAAGGATGATCCTAGTAGTAATTAGGGTTTAGGGCTAATTATTTGTTTCCCTGCTGTCTAGACTTGTTGCAGCTCATTGCAAGTCTTTTATGCCCAAAAAAACCACATAATTTCTCTACTTCAAAACCTGTTTTCTTCTTGTACCCAAGTCTTGATCTTCTCTCAGGACTGTCTCATTGCACATGTTTTGTGCCCCGAAAAATACATTTCTCTACTTCAGAACCTTGTTTCTTCTTGTACCCTTGAGGAGCAAACATGTTATGATTCTTCTTGTACCCTTGAGGAGCAAACATGTTTCTTCTTGCACCTTGAGCAAACCTTCTTCTTCTTGTAAGTTGTGCAAACATGTTATGTTTCTTCTTGTACCTTGAGGAAACATGAAAGATTGGTGTGTACAAAATTCTGGAACTGATGAGAGAGAACGGAGGGAGAGAGAGAGAGAGATGTGGAATTACCTGAACTGAGATATGGCCATATTCTCCAAAGTAGGCACTGAACTGGCATTCATAGCGGTCTCCATCAAATTCAGGAACGTACTCAATCATGATGCACATTCCTGCTGTGATACCCAGTCTTTCCTTTAGCGTGCCATCGTACAGCTGCAACAAACAACAACAACAATGTTCAAGCAAAAGGACATTTAGTCCATGATCCAGCTGCTTTCCTCATCTGGGTTTTCTCCAGTACATGAGATCATGCATCATCGCCGAAGCGAGACAATGGTTTTAGCGGAGAGAGGAAGAAATTGGATCCATATTATATTCTGCACCTTGTTGGTGTAAGGGAGAAGGTCACCAAGGCTCTTCACTCTCTTCCCAGCTGCATTGGTGTTGTTGGAGTTGACAAGAAGCTTGGGGCTTTGTCGGTCCAGGTCGTTGATCTCATACACACATAGCTTCTGTGCACCTGCAAGCCAGCCTTACACGAAAAAAATCCACAACACCAAACAGAGGAGCATTTACTACTAAGCCTGTACAGCTTCTTGCTTGCCCCCCTGCCTACAGCTGCAGGACTCTCCTCCAACTTCGATGACTAGTTTCGCAATGTGAAAATACTTCAATAGGTCTATTCAAGCTCTTACATCTACTACGGATCAATTCCAACCCACAAATGCATACCAAAACATGGGCCAGAGCTTCAAAAGAAAGGGGAGTAGGTCTACAGACCATGGGGCGAATCGAAGTTGTCCGTGTAGGTGGTGCCAAAATACGGCTTCTGCTGCTGCTGCTGCTGCGGCGGCGGCGGCGTACTTCCTAAAATCCCAGAGCTAGCCATTGCAGATAGAGCTGCAGCTTGATCTGAAAAAAATTCTCAAGCTGGATCTAAAGCCTCAGAGAAAACCCAGCCGCAGATCAGTCTAGCTGCTGCACAGCAACAAAACAAACAAGCAAGAAAGCAGAGAAACAAACTGAGAGCACAGCTCTAAAGTTGCTGCTGATCAAACGTGATGCAAGTAGCGGATGGAGTGTAGAGCAAAAACAGAATTTAGCAGAGGAGAAAAAAACAAAGTGGATCTTTGAAGAGACAGATGAATGAGTGAGCTCAAGTCAATAATTTTATATACAGTCATTGTTGGAAGAGAAATCAATCACGTGCAGATTTAGTGGCTTGATTGACTGATGCTGGAGGATTTTTCAGGACTCAAATATACGTCACACAAATTTCCTCCTTCTCTCTGGCCACACACACATGACGATATCATTCTCTGGCTGCACAGCACAGCCCAAAGTCTCGTTAATTGGGCGTGGCCTGCGACGAGGCGGGCCAGGAATCACGCCCATTGATCCTCGATCTCATCCCCTTCCTCGGGGCTAAGGAAGGAGAGAGCACTTTGTTTTTCTTTCTTTCTTTTGGTTTGTTTGTTTGTTGCTGGAGGCTAAGGACAGAGAGAACTTTTTTCTTTTTTTTAAAAGAAAATTAAATTATTTTTTGGGTTTGTTTGTTTGTTTCTGGAGGCTAAGGACAGAGACAGTTTTTTTTTTTTTCTTTTTTTCAAAAGAT
>Ga0209208_10003654_pt1 | contig 22002 bp, 16 predicted proteins | sample S1TSphfallax_3_FD_187694 | JGI IMG/M metagenome (GOLD analysis project Ga0209208, IMG submission 187694) | Host-associated microbial communities from peat moss isolated from Minnesota, USA - S1T2_Fd - Sphagnum fallax MG (SPAdes) (version 2) | ecosystem: Host-associated > Plants > Peat moss >...
GATCATTTTGACGGATGTTTCTATTATATAAGCAGAATTATATAAGCAGTGTTGGGCGGGTATTTGATATGTTGAATAACCTCCACGTCTGGGTATTTGTAAAATGGGAATTAAAAGAATTAAAACTTGAAGTCAAAGAATCACAAGTTCCGGGTATTTGAAAAAAATTCAGAATCAAAGAACCGATGCCGGTTTTGGTTATTTCAAAAAAACCTCACAGAACTGTCGGGTTTCACGAAAACCCGGAAAGGAGGAACCAGGCAGGTTTTTGGGCGGTTATTTTACTTTTACAATATGGGATTTGGGTTTTAGGACCTTGACAGACGGACAGATGGGATCTAGGTTTCAGGACCTCCACAAACAGACTAACTCAAGAAATCGCCCGCTGCTTCACCGGCCTCTCCCTTCCCCCACCCCCCAAAACCTCCGTCACAGACAGACTTACTAAATTAATATATATGATTTATTTGCTAAAGAACACCTAGGTTAGTTTTCCCCATCCTCTTGGCTACACTTTAAAACCAAATATTCTACCTTATTGATTGAGCTAATTATGGTCAATAATTATCATCAATATTTACAACTCTCCCCAAAAAATATCAAACTAAACGTTTTATGGAATTATTAATGTCCAGTTCACCGCTCTTTCATTTTTCCATCATCCTTACTCAATTTTGTGGGATCTATAGGTTTCAAAGGAAACAACAAGCGAATTTTAGCTTCAATTGAAATAACACCAAAAAAATTCAATTCCAATTCCTTATTCAAAATTTCAATTCCAATTGAAATATTAATTTATTAGATTATCTTTTCCATCATTATTTTTCACAAGCATCTTTTTTTAAATCACATAATGCAAATGATTTTTATGGGTCAAATTTTTGACATTTCATTTGTTGGTGAGGTTTCTAAAATCTTGTTTTCAATTGAAATCACAAAACACTTACATTCAAAATATTCAAGATTCAAACATGAATTTTTTATGAATAAATTTTATCATATTTGACCTTTATTTTAACTTCATTAGTTTAATTGTCGAATAAGACTATATATATATATATGCCTACTTTTTGTGATCTACAAATCTTTTGGCAAAATTGATTATTCACATAATAACATTTGTGATCACAAAACAAAATATTTTGTTTGAAGCTGCAAATGTGACCTTACAACTTTTTTATGAGATTTGGGTTATTATTGCAAAATTTTGTTTTGCATTGTTTTAGAATTTTTTGGTTGTTACTAAATGGATCACCAAAATTGTTGTTTTGTTAATCTTGTTCCAAGCTTGTGGTGGTAATAAGAGACTTTGATTATGTTTTGAAGGATTGATTTTATATTCTACATGATGTTTTTCTATCAATGAATGCTCATGTTTGAAGGTGTGAAGTGGGGGATTCCTTTGAAAGTGTCATTATGAGAAATTTCGTCGTCAAAATCACATTACCCTACAACTAAAACTTAGAAAACAACTCGTATACAATTGTTACGCAATTATCCCTTGGGTATTACAACATATTGTGCAACTATCCACTTAGAAATATAATGTATTAATAAATAAATTGTCACGTTAGAAAATCAATTAGTTGTATTATAATTGCAAGTGAATTGAAAATGTGTATTATATATGGTAATTTATACACATTGTACATACACATGTAATCAACCATGTTTGACTTTTTAAGGAGTTGCATTGTAGTTGCATGGGGCGACTATTTTAGAACTATCATAAATGTGTCACTAAATCAACAACTATGTTGCAACTACTATACAATGTACATACATGCAATTATGCCACGTGTCCACATCTGCACCACCTATTAAAGGATACATTTGCAACTAGTTTTCGATTATGATTCCCATTGATACAATTAATATGGCAATTAATGCACCACTATTAAAGTACTATTGTTCAACTATGTTATGACTATAAACAACTATTTAGAAACTAATAAGGATACATATTCATTATTTATTCTTTGTCATATTTGTTTCATTTTGAGTGATTTAAAATGTTATGAGAGCGCTACCTCAAGTTCTAGAAATCATCTTTGAAGTGCAAGGAAAATGAATAATGAAAAAATAACAAGAAGAGAAGTAAGCTTTTCAACTTACAATTATTTTATTTCTTTCGACCCCTCCTATTTTCAAACCTCATAACTTTCTTATTCCTTATTCATTTTAAATGATTTAAAATGCTATAGGAAGGCCACCTAAAGTTCTACAAATAACCTTAGAACTATAACAACGATAAATCAACATACAAGAAATTTTGTGGGTGTTTAGGAATTGGCCTTTGTAACATTTGGTGGTTTACTTTTTGAGTTTTTGACCCCTCTATTTTGAAGGGCCATAACTTTCTCAATTCTATTTCAGTTTTGACGATTTTTAATGTATTAGATGTGCCAATAGGAGGGATTCAAGTTTTGTGTAAACACCAAAAAAATGGAGCCCTCCTTTTGGATTTGGCTTGCTTTGAACGTTTAAATATTATAGTTGCAACTCAATTGCAACTAATGAACAACTAAAAGCTTTAACCCATATATTTTGTTGAATCCCATGTTATGAATTATATAAAGAAGGTTTTTTTTCTTATGTTTTCACATTAAAAAATTTTGCTATATTTTTTTAGTGCATTTAGTCTTGTGATTTCCTACCTACTTACTTACTTACCTAGGTAAGGAAGTAGGTCCTAGGTAAATACATAGGTATGTAGGTCTTAAGACCTACCAACCTACCTACCTATGGTTATGTATGACCTACCTAGTTACTAAAATAAATATTTATATATATATTTATTTTTTTCAAAATACAATTAGTATGCCATGTGACAATTTTTTATTATGCCACATGTTGCAATCTCAGACCATCTTTAACAATCATAATTGATGATGGAGATCAATATTTCAAAAAAATTTAGTGTCCAAAATCTTCATAATGCCACATGTTAAATTTTAATAGATGGGTGACAATTAATGACATCAGCATGACATCATGGATGTAGCTATAATGGAATTGAATAGTAGTTGAAAATGAGTTGTTTTACCTGAGTTTCAATTGAGTTGCAATGAGTTGCATTGTATATTCAATGAGTTACAACTTTGCAATTCATGCAACTTTGTCCATTAGAACTCACAACATATAAATACAGTGAGTTCTAATTGTCCTTTGTGACTCAAAAATTGAGTTACAAGGCCAATTGCAAAACACCCTTTACTTCGTAATGGGTGGTTTCATTATATAAACTTGTAGCTCTAACTTTAGCAAGACAAACTTTTCTTTGATGTTGAGTCTTCATTTTTGAAATGTGTGCACCTTAGGTTGAAAATTTGTTGGCTTGAGAAATGGAATTGTCACTAATCTTGTGATTTGGGTTTTTTTTCACTATGATATGATATTAATTTCTACCCATTGGCATTTTCATGCAAACGATCTTGTGTTGTAAATATACAAAAAATCATGCTTCAACATATAATTTTGCATGTTGCAATAGGATGAAGGCGAGAGGACTTAAACCCCTCACCTCCGCTTTGAGGGGCAAAATTCTTTGCCATCACACCACCACATTTTTTATATGAAGGTATCACAAAGATATAAAAAATAATTTTTTCTAGCCTATATTAACCTACGCCTCCTTAGGTTGACCTAGGCTAACTTAGGCCACCCAATAATCTAGCCTAGGCCTCCATAGGCTATTTAAAGCAAATCTAAGTCTTCTTAGGTTAAATTTAAACAACTTAATCTACTTTGGTGCTACTTAAGCTAAATTAGGCTATTTAAATTTAACTTAAGTTAAATTAGGCTAAACTTAGCTATATTACGTTAAACTTGGATATATTAAACTATATTTGGCTATATTTGACTATGTTAGGTTAAACATGACTATACTAAATTATATTATACTTGGTTAAACTTGGCAAAAGTAGGTTATTAATGTTAAACTTTGTTATAATTGGCTAACTTATTTTATATTTGGTTAAAATAGGCTATATTTGGTTATGTTAATGTTGCAACCCTAGCCTTGGGCTTGCAACCAAGGTAAGGGCTTGGAAAGGTGTTATAGTTATGCACTAACCAACTTGTTGTTTAGTTGTGCAAGTCTATGCGAGTGATTGAGTTGCTTGTCAATCTTCCTAGTCCCCATCCCGAAGTTGGAACACACCCTTCTACCCCCGAAGTGTTGTGGGCTAAGGAGTGCGCCCAACTCCTTTTCCTTTCGTTATCTTCATCTTTGGACTTGTAGTGAATCCATAAAGGAGCTTGGTGGGTGCGTCAGTTAGGCTATATTTGGCTATATTAAATTATATTTGGTTAAACTTGGCTATATTAGGCTAAACTTGGTTATACTAAATTATATTTAGTTAAATTAGGCTACACCTAGTTATATTGAGTTATACTTGGTTAAATTAGGTTATAGTAAACTATATTAGGCTTAACTTGGCAAAAGTAGGTTATTTAGGTTATATTTGGTTATACTTGAGTATATTGAATTATATTTGGCTAAATTAAATTAAACTTGGTAAAAGTAGGTTCTTTAAGTTAACCTTGGTTATAGTTGGTTATATCAAATTATATTTGGTTAAATTATGTTAAATTTGGAATAAGTAGGGTTTTAAAGTTAAACTTGGTTAAACTTAGTTAAATTCGGCTATACTTGAATATATTAAGCTAAATTAGGTTATACTAAACTAAATTTGAAAAAAATAAATTATTTAAGTTAAATTTGGCTAAACTTGGTTATATTTTATTATGTTTAAAATAATAGATTTGGCTATATTAAATTATAGTTGGCTAAACTAATCTATATTATGTTAAATTTGGCAAAAGTATGTTATTTAGGTTAAATTTGATTATACATGGTGAAATTAAACCATACTTGGGTATATATTATATTAAACTTTGTTATACTCGGTTAAACCAAGCTATATTAGGCTATACTTGGTTATATTAAGCTAAACTTGGTAAAAGTAAGATACTTTTGGTTTTAATTGGCCAAATTAAATTATATTTGGTTGTCATGCTCGTATGCATGGCCTCATACATGATGGCCAGTTATGGGCATGTTAATCATGTTTTTTAAGGTTAATGTACGCTCGTAGGGTTAGTGTATGTTCTTAGGTTATTGTATGTTATTAGGTTATTGTACGTTATTAGGTGTTTTAGGTTATGGCTTGTTTAGGGTTTCAACTTGTTGATGATTATATAAAAGGCTAAGCTCTTCCCTTCTTTTGTTAGTTTTTTTAGAATTCCTTTGTTAAAAAGAGTTTGCTCCATAGTTAGACTAGATTTTTAGATGTTCATGGCGACTATTACACGACCACTGTTTACATACACTACGTTTTCTTTCCTTCTTTTCAATTTAATTCTAGAAAAACTACTTTTTTTCACTTAATGTTGAAAGCATCATATTTTTCCTAGCTTTGAGTTTCTTGGGTTTCTTTTGCTTGCTAGTTTCTTGTGTTTTTGAGTTGTTGCTATTTCTTTTTCTTTTGCTACTTTTGTACTGCAACTACAATAGGAACAACAACAACCATAACTACCAGCAATGTAAATGAAGGAAAAAGGGACACTAGAAACAAACTACAAGTTGTGAAGTTCAGAGTTCTAGAGCTTTGGAGCGAGGAAGGAGTAAGCAACTCCAAAGCTTGTTTTATTACTAGCTTTAGGTCTTGGGAGCACGTGCACACACACACGCACAAGGTTTGATTCCAGTACAAGATCTACTGTAGGTGATGCAACCCCACATATATTTGCTTTCCTTGTACATGGGTTTTGAAGTTAGCATTTGGGCTATGCAGTCTTGTGTGTTTTTGAGCTTGCAGTCATGTAGTGAATAGCCCTTGTAACAACTTTGGAATAATAATAATAATAATAACATGAAGTAGAAGAAAAAAAATTCTCTTTTCTCTTCTGCATGCCATCATTGTAGAGCTTGTGGACATGGATTATTCTGTAGTGCTATTGTAGTCCATTGCAATTGTTGTCTGTTTTGATCCATTTTGTTTAACGTCTATTGTCATTTTGTCTGATGTTCATCATTGTTTCGTCCAACATTTGTCACCATGTCGTTTGACATTTTTCACCATTCTGTTAGACATTTGTCATCACTCTATTCAACGTTTGTTGCCATTTCGTCCAACGTCCATCAATGTCCGTCCGCTCAGTTTCATCCATCCGGCCCCTTTTGTCAACCGACATTCATCCCTCACCATTCATCCCCGTTGACACGCTGTATTTTTGAAATTGTATGTTGCATTAGAACTTTGTAGCTAGTATTCTATATTGTTACAAAATTTTGAGGCATGGGGCAACACCATGTCCTCAGATGATGAAAGCATTATTGCTTAACCAAAGCTAAGGTATCACCTTCGAAATAACACACAATCATTTGAGTCAATTTCTTTGAGCTCACGATCTTCACGACGATACCATTAAGCGTCTATAACGCCATCGTCATCCAATACAACTCCTACTAGGAATTCAGGTTTAGGCTACGCTACATTAACGATACATCAAAGTCCATTTGGAGGGGTTAATTAGTGGGGTACGCATGTTGCCGCACTAGCTTTCACACCATCATCGTATATCTCGTTGCTAATTGTGAGTTCTACACCCATATGCACTATGGAGGTCAACAATGCTTCTGGGTGAATTGAGAAGTTCAACAGAAGGCTAGGTACCATTTCTTTGAAGGAGTTCAAGGCAACTTTCTCAACTATGGTTTGTGAATTGGAATTCAAGTATGGTGTTAATTACACCAAGGCATTCGTATTTAAACAACTGGCTCGTTATGTGCACTAAAAAGCATTTGATGTCTACAAGCAACATTCTCAAAGGATTTTGGGCGTCATCTAGATCTTTAATCGAGCTTATGCCACAACCATCGCCATTACCTCTCAAGTTACACTCCAAGCTACCATTGCACATCATGGGACTCTACCCAATAATCTAGATCCAATACCTACTTCAGTAAACCTTTCTCCTCAACAACTCATTGTTGTTATCGCAAACATTCTGCCCATCATTGATGCACCATCTTTTGTTGATCCAATGGGGGAATTCTTTCGAATTTTTGAGTTGAAATTTTTGGTTAAGAGTTTTGAAATTTTTTTGGAGTTTGCCACCTTCTTCAAGCATAGGGATGAAACCTTCAAGATGTTCTACAAGAGGCTTTTCAAGCTTAAAGAGGATACTTAGAGCATCACAAACTTGGAAGCTGCCCATCATTATCTTCATTTGTTGGAAAGTAGTTCGACATTCCATGCGTAGGTTTTGCAACAAGTTTTTGCAGAATTTGGAAACTCGTACACTTTGCTGGATGTGTACAACATTTCTGAAAAGTTGGAATCGGTTCATGCACATTATGAGGCCAGTACTATGAGGCCTCCATCATGTTCAAGGCCTTAGCCTCCACCAACTGTGCCAACCAAATCATTACATTCCTCTTCAAGGGCTAAAATGGTGCACTTGGCTGCACCCATCCTACCTTCTTGCAACTACTGTGGCAATCCTGCCCATAAAGCTAGTGAATGCAACATTCTTTCTGAGGATTTCTTTTGTGATTATTGTGGGAAAGAGGGACATTAGGAAGTTGTTTGTTTTGCTAAGTTCCTAGAACGGAAGTAACTTTGATTACCTTGGCAAAATTTGTTAGCATCTTCCACTACCCCTCAACTAAAAGCCAAGGCACTTTAACCTTCCATTCAAGCTTTCCCCACCAAGGGTAATTTTAATAAGAATGTTAAGAAGAAAGAACACAATGTTGACAAAAGGGAGGTGCTTCAAGCCCATGCCGTTCAAGTTCAAACTCTACAAAATGAACTCGAATCATTGAGGGCCCAACTTACTAATCTAAAAGGCAACCAACTAGTCATGCCCAACCTGTACAGGGTTTAGGATCACGGGAGGGACCTCCTAGGTCGTTCTATGGCCTCTCACATGATGCCATGGTTGGAGAATATGTTATTTCCAGTTTCACACCAGAATTTGCCACTTCTTTTTACCCTTCCTATTTCGTGGCACAAGAGGTTAATGTGGCACCCATAATTTCTACCACTAGGCAGGTAATTTAGACTAATGGACTCGCATCTGGTTCAAGTCCTATTACCAAGGCTAGAGGAGTTCGAACAATCATGCCACAATATTTTCGTCCTTTCAACACGGAAGAATAACGCATCTTGTTGGTGAAGGGGGAGGAGATTATTACATCATGAGTTGTTTAGGCATCAAATTTTCTTGTCCCAGGAGTACATGTACATTAGGAAAACACACAATTTTCTATTGATTAGCTTATGGAGTGCCAACTTCAAATGCGTGAAGTGGTGCAAAAGCTTGTGAGTACACCCTTGTTTAGTTTAGGGTTTGAAGCTAAACATTAGGGACATAATTGCAATACTAAAGGATACCCTACACATTACATCAAATCCTCTACCAATCCCTGATCCACATACCATAGGGGTCTCATCCAACACCTTGGAGAGACATTCGATTGGCTCACGTGTTATAGATGGCATTCGTAATCTAGTTACTAGTTCTAACATGGTTAAACTAGTGGGCTCTCCTACCTCTAATTCTACATTCACATATCAAAAGGGAGCTAAGAACACCTCATTTGTGGATTTATTACTCAACAAAGGCGTTGTGGATAGCCATTCTCTCCACAAAGTCCTTCACTCATTTTTTAAGGTGGTGCCTAGTGAGAGAACTTCCATCACCGCCAGAGTTGCCATTGTCGACAATACTAAGTTAACAATCCAAGTGGGAGGACATACACCCAAAGTGGTATTTCTTGATACAAGTGCCCAACTAGTGATTCTTGGAGTTCAATTCGCTAAGAAGATGGGCATGTTCGATTCCAAACTACGGAAATCTATGTGGCAAATTCGCACCACTAATAGGAACATAGAGGAGGTACTTGGGGAGAGCTTGGATTTGATTGCATTTAACTTTAATGAAGATACTGATTAGGAGCTTTGTCTACAAGTCAGATGTTTAATCACCAATGCCATTAGTTACAATGTGCTCATTGGGCAAGAGGCCTTGTTTCCACCTGGTTTCACAATTAACAATTGGTTCGAGCATGCGTACTATCGAGTGGATTAGGAGACTGATGGTCACCACCTAGGATACATACCCCTTGATTTACATGGGAACCATAGTCCTATGGCTCACCATTGTATGCTCAAGGAAGCACACACCATTTCTTACATCCAACAAGTTAACCATGAATGGATAGAGGGAGATGAAGAAGACACAGCTTATGCCCAAGCTACTGAAAGTTTAAGGGTGGTTCCTATGGACATTTAACACAGACCAGAGGTTTTACAAAGGTTCAAAGTAGCTCATGAGCCCTTGGTCAAAGCTCTGTCTAGTTTTGAGAACATGGAGAGCCATGGCGAACTAATTAAACCAATATTTTGTTAGCTAATCACTCAGACATCACCTAACAAGGGGATTACATTACTAAAGCTCTTTGGTGGTATTGGTATAGGTCTCAAAGCCCTACTTGCAATCATGGATGATGGTTCGGAGGTATTTATATGTAGACATTGATCCTATTACAAGGCAAGTGGTGGCATCGAGAATGATGGAGCTCACAACCAAATTTCCACAACAATTTGCAATCACCGCATGGAAGGCTAATTTCACTTTCTTGCCTTAACATATAACTAATTCAAAAGAAGCATATGGAATTACTTGGCCTCGTGGACCTCATCATTTCAGGTTGAGAGTGTCAAGGATTTTCAATGATTGGATTTGGAAAAGGCTTAAGTGACACAAGATCCGGTCTTTTCATGGACATAATATGATTTATCACTTGGGTTTAATCCATTTCTCCTACGCTTGGTTATGTAATTGAGAACACCCCTTCTCAACTTGACCAAAGGGAGAAAGTCCAGGAGCATTACACGCTGGTCAAACATTACCTTGGAAAACCGTTCTTATTCGATGTGGCACAATGCGGTTCCTATGCGCACCAGCTGTGCAACTGGTGGACCAACCTTGCACCACTCTTAGTTATGTAGTTGGCTTTCAGATACACCATCAAAAACCCCAACTTGCAGGTTTTTCACATATTGGATGATCAAAGTTCTTGCCAACTAGTTACAAGATAAAAGAAACCTCCTTGGTTTCTTGTGAACATAATAGGAAAACTAAAAAGTGTTAGGCCCACCTTTGTCTCCTTCCCAAAAGCACATGCCTTTCAGGGAGATGGACTAAGCCTAGTGTATTGTCATGTTTCAGCCAATTGAGATGAACTAAGCCCAAAAGAAAGAGAAAGGGCTATGGGGTTCCAAACTGGCATTACTAGTCACACTAAGGTGACTAGATTGGAAAATAACGTTCTACTAGGGAGATGCATGGACTTGAACTCCCTTACATGGTTGTTGATAACATGTATATTCTTTCAAATGTACACAACACCAACAATAATTCAATCAACTTATAATTCTGGCAATGCAACTACATGGCACCTCGACCAAGTACACTTGCTTATCTTCAACACTTTACACTTCAGTCGTAGTGTTGGGGGGGAAGAAGTATCATGTGATTTTACTCAAGTTGTTTCTAATACACCTGGAGGTACATCAACTTCTGGAGAAACAATTACAACCTTCTACAAATCTGCGTAGTTGGATAGTGGAGAACCCAAACCCAACACACTAGGTTCTTCAAACACACTTTCTAACTCTATTCCATGTGTTTTTAACTACCCTTTTGTTACGGGGAACTAGTTCACCAAGAAGGAAAAAGACCAAGTCACAAACTTGCTAATTAAATATGAGAATGTGTTCGCATTCTCAATGAAAGACTTAGCTAGGTGTAAGACCATACAATTTTTTATAGACCTTACAAATGAGACACCCATTTATCAAAGGAAGCATAGGTTGAGCAAACATGAATGGGAATTGGTAGATGAAAGATGCAAAGAACTCCATGAGGCTGCTCTCATTCAGCCATTGAATTTAGATTTCACAATCGCTATAGTAATGCTAGGAAAGAAGGATTTAGTTGGATTATGGATTGAGAAAAGGATGTGTGAGGATTATAGGCCTTTGAACCTAGTTACACCTCATGACAAGTACCCGATGCCCATCCCTGAATAATTGTTTGATAACATTGGAGACTCAAACGTCTTCATAATTGTGGATCTAAGGCAAGGCTTCAACCAAATTGTGCTTGTTGTGAAGGATTGCAAGAAAACGACATTCCGTGGAAGGAACAAGTTGTGGGAATGGCTTATGATGCCTTTTGGATTGAAGAATGCACATGTTTTCTTTCAATAAGTCATGGACCAAGTTCTTGAAAGGGTAGATTTCCTGAAGTGCTACATAGATGACGTCCTATTGCATAGCAACGGACTCCTACAACATTTGGCCCATCTTGAGGAGTTATTCAAGAGGTTCCATGAAGTCAATATGAAGATCCATCCTAAAAGTGTGAATTTGTTGTCACCTTAGTAATCTACCTTGGACACAAAATTTTGCCAAATGGTATTATGGTTCATTGGGCCAAAGTAATAGCCATTTTGGAGATGCCCAATCCTATTGATTCCACACTTTGAGGAGCTTCATCAAACTATGTAATTATTACAGGATTTATGTTCAAGACTCCAATACTATTGTTCATCCTTTCTATGCATTATTAAAGAAGGATGTTGCTTAGACATGGAGTGAAGAGGCTCGGGAAGCTTTCAACAAACTCAAGGAAAAGCTTTCAGAGTTCCCCATTATGAGAAGACCTGATTTCAGCAAAGTCTTCATTCTACACACTAATTATAATGCTTTTGGTATTGGTGCTATTCTTGGACAACTTGATGAGGAAGGCAAGGAATATGTTATCACCTATGCATCCTGAAGCAACAACAAGGCCGAGAGCAACTACTCTTCATTTGAAGAGGAATGTTTTGCTGTTGTATGGACCGTCATACATTTCAGGCCCTATCTTTATGGCACCAAACTTACTTTGTATACTGACCACTAACCTATCAAGTGGTTGATGACCAAGGACAAACTTATTGGTAAGTTAGGTTGTTGGGCGCTTATACTTCAAGAGTATGAATTCAAGGTTATTCACCGACCTGGTATTACACATTAGAATGTGGATACCATGTCATGGAAACCCTTCACTACTTTTGAAGATTTTTCAAAAGTCAAGCAAGACTTCGACCAGATTCCAATGGTACATGTATCTTATGCATCTTGTTATCTTGCACTATTGCAATGTAACTTGGTTGAACATCCCATTGTAGATATATGGGAGGACTTGGACACTCTAAGGTTTTTTCAGCATGGGGAATATTGTCGCAACCCCACTTTGGGCAAAGTGTGAGGATGAAACTCACACTCCCAAAGGTGGGCACTTGGAGTCCTCCGGGACTCTCGCAATTTTAGAGCTCAACAGCAAAGGGCAAAACACCTCGGTTTGAGGTTTTCTTTATACCGTTGAAAAGGTTTTGAAGTGTAGATGTCCAAACTAGCCTCGCATGAGCCATTTGGACATCTACAGCCCAAGTTATGGGCAAAAGAAGGGTCGGGAGTCAAATTGACAATTTGACTCTCGACCACTAAAAGTTGGGAATCAACCTCTTCCCGACGTCTGGAGAAGGAGTGCGATGAAGCATTGGAAAGCTCTCAAGGAGAGCTACAACTTTGGTTTAGACTTCACTCTAATCGGAGGTCAGAGCCAGGAGATGTGAATGTCCAAAGTCCCGGGAGTTCAACCCGGGATAGTGTCAAGACTCCTCCTTGGGAGTCCCGGGAAAAAGTGCCATTCGGATGTGGCTCCTGTGGAGTAACGCAGAGAATACTATATGGAGGAAGGTGGTGGCTTCCCCCAAATCCGGGCCGTGGTGAGTCAAGTGAGTCCAAGGTCGCCCGTGGCTTGTCCCAACACCAAATGGATGCAGAATGAGTTCTAACCAACTTGAGGTTGGTTTTGGATGTAGGATCGTGTAACATAATTGTCCCTTTTCCTAGTCTAATCCCGAGACTTCTAGCACGCCCCTCTTACCCCTTCTAGTGCTGGAAGTCGGGAGCGCCTCCAAGTTCCATATTTCCGTAATTCAACACACTTGGACCTTCAAGTGGGTTCAACAAGGAACTTAGGAGTGTGTCAAATACCCCCCCAAGTTAATCAAGTCATTAGGATCACATACAACAATGGTCCAAACGCTATTGATGGAAGGACAATCATCTCATCCGATGCTTACCATAAGGCAACAGAGTGGTTCCTCCACCACATGAATGATTTGGTCTTATTCAGAAAGTACACTTGGAGCTTGGACATTTTGGAATTAAACATATTTATAGCCTTCTCGCTCTTCATTACCATTGGAGAGGTATGTATGTTCAAGTTTAAGACGTCATTGCTAGGTGTGAACAATGTGATAGAGTGAGAATTACCTTCTCCTTTCAACAACTCAAGCTTTCTCCACTCCCTATTTAAGGTATGTTCTATCGTTGGTCATGTGATTTAGCTAAAGAATTACCACAGACCTCTAAGGGTAATGTCTACATCATGATTATGATTGAGCATTTTTCAAAGTGGGTCGAGCTTGTTACACTGTCGGACAAGTCATCATACATCACCAACCAAGCTTTCTTACAACAAGTCCTTTGTAGGTTTGGGGCTTGTGTTAAATGCCTTACTAATTAAGGATCAGAATTCAGAGGAGAATTCCAAGGCCTACTTCATCATGCTTTCATTAACCATCGCCAGACTTTAAAGGATCATCCCCAAGCTCATGGCCTTGTAGAGAGGATGGTTCAAACATGCAAGAAGGGACTTCGAAAAATTTACCTCATTAGGAACAAAGAGGATTGGGACTTGGCCCTACCTTACATTGTCATGGGTTACATGATGTCCAAACACGCCTCTTTGTCTCATTTCTTTCCTTACTTTCTACTTTTTGGGAGACATCCCATTCCACCTTTTCTATTGATGCTCAAATGGACTAGGTTGTGGACTTGGATTTTCCAGCCGCTTGGGCCAGGGTCATCGCAAAGAGGGTTGTTCTATTAAGGAGGGTTATGCCCATGGCCATGGAGAACTTGTCCATTGCACAACATCAAGACACCTTACAGTATGCACACACACGAGGTGGCAGTTATAAACTTAAAGTGAGACAATTTGATGTTGGTGACAATGTGTATCTCCAATGGTAACTTAATGATATTCTAGACACTTCTTCTAGTTACGTTATCTTGAAGATTAAGGCGATCAGGCTTTTAGGTGTTGTTGGAGTTACAAAGAGCTAACGAACACATAATTTGGGATCATTCCAAAAATTGTGCGCCCTCCCACCTGCCGAACTTGGATCCTACCATCATCATGTCAATTTGGATTCCTCCATTTGACTATCCATGTCAGGTATGTCAGAGGAGAAATGATGTTGATCAGATGTTGTTTTGGGATAATTGTAACAATGGATAGCATTTATTTTGCTTCAAGCCTAAGCTCATTCAAGTTCCTGCCAACATTTGGTATTGTTCATCATGTTCTCCTGCAACACCTTGATTTCTACTCAGACCATGCCATGCTTTTCCCGACTCAAGTCTGGGGGGATACATGAGAATTTCATTTCAGCCTCCTCTTGTGCATTGTATATATATGTGTGTGTATCTCTTTTTGGTTGATCAGTTTTTACCTTTGATTAGTTTTAGTCTTTTTTTTTAGTATAGTTTGCAATGCATTTACACCCTTACAACATCGAACGTCATGACACTACACGTCACAGTAACTATCATGCCTATATGCATGGCCTCATACATGATGGCCGGTTACGCGCATGCTAATCATGCCTTTTAGGGTTAATGTACATTCTTAGGGTTAATGTATGTTCTTAGGTTATTGTATGTTGTTAGGGTTTTCAGGGTTATTGCTTGTTTAGGGTTTCAACTTGTTGGCGGTTGTATAAAACACCAAGTTCTTCCCTTCTCTTGTAAGTTTTTCTAAAATTCCTTTGTTAAGGAGAATTTCTTCCATAGTTAGGTTAAAATTTTAGATGTTCACGGCAACTATTACACGACCACTATTTACATACACTATGTTTTTTTTCCTTTTTTTCAATTTAAGATACATGAAAATTTCATCTCAGCCCCCTCTTATGCATTATATATATATGTGCGTGCATCTTTTTTTGGTTGATTAGTTTCTACCTTTGATTGGTTTTAATCTTTTTGTTTAATAGAGTTTGTTATGGATTTACACCTTTACGACACCGAACGTCACAACACTACATGTCACAACATGGCTATATTTGGCTATATTAAATTAAACTTATTTATATTAAGTTATACTTGGTTAAATTAGACTATACTTGGCGAAACTAAATTATTTGAAATAAATTCTACTAAACTTGGTAATTTTTTGATAAAAAAAAGATATTGAGGCAAAAATCGATAAAATTAAATTATTTAAACAAAACTTGGTAAAATTTGGATACTTAAACTAAAGTAGTCAAAACTTGGTTAAATTTGGTTAATTCAAGATATTTACGCTAAAATATATTAATTTAGTCTATTTCGGTTATATTTTGTTAAATTGGATTACCCAAAAAAATTAAGGCAAGATTAAGTTATTTGCTAAGTTAAGTTAAACAAATATACATAGACTAAATGATGCTAAATTTAAACTAAACTTATAAACTAAATTTCATGGAAGTTCATCTTATAAGATAAATTGAACATGTTGAACCTAGAGGTTAAAATTCAATCAAATAAAATCTAGAGGTTAATTAAAGTAGGTTAAACCAAAGCCAAACCTAGATTAAATGTAGGCCAATGTGTATTAAACTTAGTTACATTTTCATATTTATTTAATTTTTTTATAATTGGTCAAACAATGTCAACTATATTCAACATAATTATTAATTGTGTAGTCATAATTCATACATATAATTACCTATAGTCATATTTATAATCATGTGGTCTTAATAATGATTGTAATCAAAATAATGACAACAATTGAAGTTCAACTATGACTGCACGACTATACTTGGTCAGTAGTTGCAAGTTGTCCTAAATCATGAAAGCCATGTTTTGGCATAGTGTAAAGTTTCCAAAATGCAAAATGTAAATGAAATAAGGCAAAATGAGAAACCTATTCAATCTTCTTCAATGTTTGGAACAATGATATTTAAATGATTCAAATGAGCTTGCATGCATGTTTAGATCACATCCACAAGCACTCCTGGCATTTGCCACAAGCAAGGTTTCCTCTGCCACATGCATAGATAAATCCAAAATCAACATCATTTTGGGCAGATGTCTCAACAAACATGGAACGTCACAAGAGATGTATGAATGATCTTCATCATGTTGCACATGCAAAACTTGCAAAATGTTTGCATTGCAAATCATTTCTTGTTGGAAAACTTGTGAAAAAATATTCTATTGAATTGTCTTGGAAGTAGAACACTTACAACGCACCTTAGGGCATATGTATTATCAACCAAGGTGAAGAAGCCATGAAAGCAAAAAACCAAAATTAGGGTTTATGGAGAAAGTTCTTTTGATGATAGGGTTATTGTTGTTGATGAGAATCTGAATTCCCATAAAATCTCAAAACCAAATGCACTCCACCTAATTTATGTTTCTCTTTTTCCTTCTAATTTTTATTTCGTTCTCCACCATGCAAACACTTGCAATCTTGCCCTAGACAATGGAAGTTCTACCCCGCCATTCCTGAGCTTCATAAAACACCCCCTTTCACACCCTCTTCAAAAAACCAAAAAAGAACCTGCATATTTCCCAAAAAATTATACAAAGTTTTGCAAGATTTGCAAGCACACCACAAGATCAGGATCTTGTGGGAAGATTTTGGAAATATTTTTCCTTGCCAAAAAGAAGTAAACAAATTCCAGAAACTTGGTGCATAAGAAGAGCAGAGGGAGAGAGAGAACGAGGACGGCCATACACCCCTACGAAAGACCTATAAGTCCATGTAAGCATGCACGTGTCATTATCCTGGGCAGGGCGATATCTGGCCCTTGACTTGAGGGCCCTGAAACAAAGGGACAACTCCATTTCTTGGCATCTTGATCTTGTGTGGTTGGAAACTTTCTATTCAATATCTTTAATTTAATATTATTTGGCCTTTATGTTGCTCCACACTACCAATGACAATCAATTGACATAAGGTTAAAATAATAATATATTTCAATTTTACTTGAATAAATTATTTCAAAAAAAATTATTAAAAATTGTTACTTCATGACTTTATGAATTGTCCATGAAATCATTTTCACATTTATTAAGTTTTAGAATATGAGATTTAACTTTAATTTTCACCTCATAAAACATTAATATTTTTAGTATCCATGATGTCTTTTCTGGTGCCTTTGTCATCTCTAAGGAATTTTTTTTAGCTTTTACAACATTTCCCAATGTCCTTTTTACCATGATTCTCAATGAATCTTAGTTCAAAAAGAAAATACAAATATGAAATATATTTGACACTAATGTTCACAATCTTTTCTATGTATCTCTTGGTGTCTTCAACCATAGTAGTATCCAACGGATTAAATTATGATCAACATTCTTGCTATGATAGAAAAATATCTAGATGGTTTCACCATGATGTTAAATCATTCAAAATCATTAAAAGGTTGACATAACACTAATCTTTCAAATTCCTCATGCCTATTTGATTTCTTCCTCCAAGATGGGGGGATTCCATATAAAATGCACTTGGGTTCTACATTACTTTGTACAAACAGTGACAATGATTAAATGATTTTGTGGAGATGATAATTTTATTGTAATAAATTTTTTCTTTTTGAATAATATGTTAGGTTTAATTTTGAATTTTGAATGTTCACTAGATTTACTATTTGAACTTTTTTTTCAAAAAATAAAATTGTGCAAATTTCACTATATGTTATTTTGTTCCATTCATATTTTTGACGTTCTTTATTTGCTAGGCAGAATGCTGACCATTCAATTGTGTTACCTATTATTCATTTCCATGATTTGTTGAGCATTCTCATAATGAATGCCTCATCCTCTATTTTTTTCCCCCAAGTATGATATCTTCGATGTATCAAAGTTGCATGATGGATAATTTTAAGAAATATAAGTTCTGTTACTATCTCGTTGGGTAGGAATTAGATAAATGTTCCTCATTAAGTAAGGGTTTAGGGTCTTTGGTCCAAAAGAATCCTCAAAAGTCTGTGTGTCCAACAAGTGGATCTTCTTTTGCTGCAAATAAAAACAAAAATAGTAGGCATCAACTTTCAGGATCCTAGCTATTTACAACATCCCAACAAGTCACAGAAGCAGGCCTACAAACCCTAAAGAGCAAGAAAACCTTCCACGTCCAACTCTAAGATGTGAATTCCACACCACATTCAAAACTGCAAAAACTACTTCTCCTTGACTTTCATCTGCAACATGTGACACAACTGTAATTAAGAGAGAAGGAAAAAGGTGGGAATAAATGCTGTTGTGTTGCATTGTTTGCAGTTGCAAAGGTGGCACATGCAAGAAAACTGCAAACGATGCAACACAGCAGCATCTATTCTGCAGTGGGTTTTGCTATTAAGCAAGATAAGAGGAAGTTGATATTATTGCTTGGCATTTCAGAAGGGGGAGCATGTCTAAGAAGAAGAAGTTTGTGTAATTGAAGATGCTAGGAACAATACGAGAGTCTTGCGAATCATTGAGCATGCACTCTTCTGTGCTTCTAGTAGAAGAACCAGTTTAACAAAATCTGGAACTTATGTACCCTGTTTATTAAAGTGTTGTTGGAGTCCCAACACTTGTCAATTGCAAGTCCCTTCTTCTGACCTCCACATTGTCTTCCTGATTCACCTAGCAACTAAGTCTGTCTACCAGTGCATGCATATGCAGTATGGAAGTAGCACACCACCATCCGAGGAGAAGAATGCAGATGGCCAGGTTCTTGTTAAAGGGATATCAGAAGGAGGGTGGGTTTTGGATGTGATGATGATTTTGTGTACCTGCTACGACGCCTTTGACATCTAGCTCCTTGGCGAGCTTTTCAACAAACTGTTGAGGACTAAGAGAGCGCACTTTGGCAAAATCGAGGGTGTATTCCTGGGGAACAATCCCTCTGCAGTAACGAGAGCATAACCCCATCACCTTTTTCCTGTCACACCCTGCCACCACTGGCAACCTACCATCCTCAAAACCCCCCACCCACCCAACCCCCAAAAGACAAAAAAGAAAAAAACGCAATCAACAACACATCCTGCAGAAACCTACAAAAACGTCTCTGTAGAAAAATGTCTTCAAAAGCTCTCTGCAAAGAAGGGAGGAAGAGAAAGAAAGAAATCACAGACAGAGATCGACACAGAAGAAAGAAAGAGGTCATACCTAGGTTCCCAGCCAAGGACTTGAGCCATTCCAGAGAAAGAGAGCAAGAAGGGGATTCCAATCTCTGCCACTCTTTCTGCTCATGCTCTGTGTCCAACATGCAGAGCGTCAAACTTCCCCAGTGCCACAATTCCACCTGCCAAATCACACCCAGCTGAGGCAAGGGGCTGGTGGAAGCTGTTCCTCCTCCATCCCGCGCTGCTGCTTGAATGCTAATCACCTCCACCATCGCTCATTGCGACGCTACCACAAAAGATGTGTAACGCTAAAAAAGCCCAAGCGATCTTCTATTATTATTTTCTTAACGACTCCAAGCCGGAATTCCGTGCTATAACTGTCTAGTATACGACGACTCATTGAATCCAAAGCTGTTTGAACCACACCAGCTCCAATGAAAAAACACTAATATTTCATATTCCTCATACCTATTTGATTTCTTCCTCCAAGATCACTACATTCCATGCAGAATGCATTTTCTTTACATAGCGCTTTTCAAAATGAAATTAAAATAAAATCCAACTTGAACCCAATTTCGCATTACAAGAAAAGGGTAGTAAGAATAAAGAGGCACTTCCATGCTTTTTGGTGCATGGACATATAACTTGATGTAATTAAATTATTACATAATATGTAATTGTTTAATAGGTACGTTTGGTGAATTATTTGTTAATGGAATTTTATCATTTAATTATGATTTGATAATGGTATATTCATTTTCACATATTAATTCATTTAAAAGTCATATGAAAATTTTTTACATTTTATTATGTATGTGATACATACATTTTTTAAAAAAATTATTTAGTTTTTTTTAATATTTTATTATGCATGTGAAATCATATGAGAAACCATATGATGTATGTATATATATATATATATAATTTAGATAGTGTATAAATGGATGTTTGTAACTATTGAAAACACCTTTGCTCAATATAAATAAATTGTTGTATGAATATAAAGTTTGATGAAATATAATTATGAAATGAATTGAGATTTTAATTTTGAAAAGTTTTGATGTTGTTTGTGTAATTCATGATAGGAAAATGCTGTGCCATACTAATTATACATAAATAATAAAAAGTTCAAAAATGATTTATGCAACCAAGAACATAAATTTTCATAGGTATGTATTAAAAATACATAATTTCGATCCTAAACCCACTTGTGATTTACAAGCACAAGGGCAACAACACCAAGTGTTAGACACATAATAACATTGAAGAGTTGAAGGACTACCATTCTCTTACTTAAAGCACCGGTTTTCCTTTCTCTTTTAGTCTCCTATGTATCCCCTCCCTGCCACTATCAATCCTTGTAAATTTTAAAGCTTTGCTCTCTTTTTTCTAACAGGTTGCAATACATTTTCTTGATGATCATTGTTAAAGCATAAATGAATCTTTGAAATATAAGGAAATGCTACAAAGAGGAAAAAAAGGTCCCAAGGATGGTGTACAGAATGCAAGGTATCTTCCAGCTTGGAAAATAGGCCTCCAAAAAGATATTTAGCTTGAAACTAGGCGTCAAATAACAAAGCCAAAAGAGAAAGCCAATGCTTCACAGATCTAGAATCTGTATATGTCACTTGGATGATGATATATATGCTGTCATGTATTTCATCTGATCAATTGCAAAATAGCAACCCATGTGTAGAGGTATGGCACAACAAATCTTTTCATCTTTTTTCTGAAAAACCAGAAATTATGTGAACCTCCCTAGATGTGTCAGGTGGTCTGCAAAAATTACTTTTTTTTTTAAGAGGAAATTTATCCATCTCATTTAAATTCATCGAAAAATAACAAGAAATTGTCATTCACTTTTGTATCCTTTTAGTTATTTTGTGTACAAATCTTTACTACATTTTTGCAATGTAAATAAAACCTGGAACTAATCATTTTGGTGCATATTTTGTCTAACCTGTTCTTCTCAAAGACCTATAACTACCCACTATTGTATACCCCCACAACAAGCCTGGTAGAATATAGATTGACGTAGGGTGAGGAGGGGAGTGAAAAATCACAGCCCATCCAATGGAGAGAACGGCCAACTGGTATAGTCACAGGAGCTCGTTCACTCCATCCCAGAAAACTTTAATATTTCAAATTCCTCACATCTATTTGATTTCTTCCTCCAAGATCAGGGGATTCCCATATAAAATGCAGTTTCTAAAGTCAAATCCAACTCGCACACAATTTCTCATTATAGCAAAAGGGTAGCCATAGAGAGGCCATTCCCATACAAAATGCAGTTTCTAAAATCAAATCCAACTCGCACACAATTTCTCATTATAGCAAAAGGGTAGCCATAGAGAGGCCATTCCCATACAAAATGCAGTTTCTAAAATCAAATCCAACTCACACACAATTTCTCATTATAGCAAAAGGGTAGCCATAGAGAGGGCATTCCATGTTTTTGGGTGCATGGGGAACAAGGGCAACAGCCCCAAGTGCTAGGCACATACTAAAGTTATCCGTAAAATCCGGCAAAGAGGGCACCGGAACCCCGTGTTTGGTCACATACGGGAAGAGATTTCACAAAACAGGGAAAAAAAACGTACACTGACCTTGAACGGGGCATGAAACTCAGGCCCGGTCTACAAAAGTGCCCGGGTCCACTTTGAAAACGGAATAGAGCAATTTGGTGCTAAACTGAGTTTGCACTG
>Ga0209208_10003655_pt1 | contig 22001 bp, 7 predicted proteins | sample S1TSphfallax_3_FD_187694 | JGI IMG/M metagenome (GOLD analysis project Ga0209208, IMG submission 187694) | Host-associated microbial communities from peat moss isolated from Minnesota, USA - S1T2_Fd - Sphagnum fallax MG (SPAdes) (version 2) | ecosystem: Host-associated > Plants > Peat moss >...
AGCAAGATGAAAACGCGGCAAGCGACAACAACAACAATGTGGAACCGCCAAAAATCAGCACCCATCAAGTTCAGGAGTATTTGGAGGGTCTGACCTTATTCTGGATGCAGCAAAAGGAGAGCTATCACGAGTTTAGTGAGAGCTTGAAGGAGCAGAAGGAGGTTGTGAAGAAGATTAGCATGATAGGCCTCAAGTAAAAATCTGTTTTTGACTACTTCAGTTCCGCTTAAATAGGTAATTTAGTTAATATATCAGCTAAATTGAACCAATTTAGATAATATATCATCGCATTATAAAATTTGAAAATGTCTGGGCCAACCAGATCTTATAAAAAATAAATTTATAGAAATTTAGTTGGACCTAACTTGGGCCAATGATTTTTTATAAATTTCGAGAGGTTATCAATATTGAGAGGTATAAATTTTGGGAGGTTCTACTGTAGTTTGTGAGAATCCATAACCGGTAACCAAGAGAGCCATAGAAAGGGGCTCCATAGTGCTTTAATCCATTGTCTAGCCTCATTTAAGATTAGCTTTGCTTGGGACACTACAATTTTATTTTGTGTGAACCTTCATAGTTAACATTCAAATGAGACAAGTATGTGCCATAAAGTGTGTGAATTGATGACATAGTCTTTGTGTAATTCAAAGTGCCCTTTTATTTTTGGTTACTTCTTATGCTTATGATTAGTTTGTGCTATGAAAAGTGGACAATAGAAGATGAAAAGTGAAATATGATGCATATTTCATCCAATACAACACGCTAGGCAACTTGCACAAATATGTATGTAATCAAGAATAATATGTCAACCTAAGTCTATAGCATTATTTTGCCACATTTTAACATAGTTTTGGGGCAATTTTATTCCAGTTTTTCATACCTAGTTCGGAACATGGATAGTTTTTTATAAACATGTCATCAATTAATGCTAGATCTTTGTTTGGATGATGGCCAATGATGCTAAGTAAAAACTAGAATAAATAAATAAATTTGCATGACTATGTTTCATGGGGACTGGTTTATGTAGGATGGGTATTTTGGTGATCGTCACTGTGACAATTCCACAGTCATTTCGTATTATAATTTGTCATAGACCAAATTCCAATTCAGGATTGTTCTTTTGTTGTTTGTTTTGCACCCTTTCAATGGCTTTGTTTATTTATATTTTGTTTTTTCTTTTACATGCTTTCAATGTTTTTTTTATTAATTTGTATTTTGTTGTGAACTTATCTAATGAATGGGACTTTCGTTGGCATTTTGCCTATCAAATCACAAATGTAAAAAAATATTAATGAAACAAAATGACATATGATGAAATAGCCAAAAATTTATCTTTTGAAAAAAATAATTAATGACAACAAAATTATTATGTGCACAAAAAAAATAAATCATCGTCACTAGTACTCCGAAGCAGCACGGAGCCCAAATAAATAAATAAGGAAAACAAAGAAGCACTGGGAATATGGAACCCTAATCAATCCCATGTTCTCAATGCTCATGACTTGTGGGAACATGATGCTGATGGGCTGCTGAGACATGGACTATTCAGGGGAACATGGAAGTCTGGGCCTCGCGAACATGAACACTTAACGTTGCGTGCGTGCGTTCTAATAGAGGGCAGCGATGGCGACAGAGAGCTTCAGTGCGAGGTACACTTTTCCTTGCAAAATTTATGAAGTTCTTTCTTTGCTTGTGAGATAGGTAAGCATTCTGATCCGCTGCTGTCTCGTTTGAAAATCCTTTTGCCAAAAAATCTGGTTGCAACCAGATTTAGGGTTTCATGTCGACGAAGAGCTGCATGTTCTTTCTGCTGACATTTTGAGCAGATTCTGAATCCTGAATTTAAATTTAGAATCTGAATGTGCAACGGGGAAACTGATAGCTTTTTTTTTAATCACAGAGTTTCGTTCACATAGATGACCATGATGCTCAGAGATCGGTCTAGGGTTAGTGTAGATTGGGAGAGAGGTGGCGAGGCGAACTTATTTCCATCTGCTATTGCCAGAATCAGCGAATGAAATAGTAAACTGACTATTCCAACTTTCCATAAAATCAGCGACCTGCTGAGCGCTGCTGATGCTTGAAAGGACCAGAAGAGACGTGAGGGAGAGTTGTATGATACTGCATGTCAAGAGGTCAAATACTTTGTTGAGTGTTGGAGTGTGGACTTACCGGTGATGAGCAGTATCAGATGATGAAGACAGCTAATGTGCTTTGCAACTTGGCATGCCTGCAGGGTTCATGAAAAGTCATATGAATGAAGCATGGTAACAGATGATTGATTACCTTAGAGTGGAGATGCTATTGCACTTCTTGGGGTCCTTGTGGTAGGCAAGATGCCAAGCAAGTGTCTCGAGTAAATTCTAATTCAATGCTCCTAGAGCGACATTCTGTGTACTGGAGATGAGTGGTATGAGATGATGAAGACGGCTAATGTGCTTGGTAACTTGGCATGCCTGCAGGGTTCATGAAAGGCCATATGAATGAAGCATGGGACAGATGATTACCTTAGATGCTATTGGACTTTTTGGGGTCCTTGTGATAGGCAAGATGGCAAGCAGATGTCTATGGAGTAAACCCTAATTCAATGCTCCTAGAGCAGCATCATTCTGTGTGTCTGCCTGCCTTCAGCTTATTATGGCTTCAGTAGACACATTGCATGCTGCTTCAAAGGCTTTCTTGGATCCTTCCTCTGCAAGAAGAGAGCAGGAACTTCAAGCAGGGCGATTGAAACTAGAGCAGTTCAAGCAAAAGAGGAAGGGGAAGAAGGCAAATCCTCAAAGCAATACTCCAGCTGAACCAAGATTTAGCCAATATGAGGAAACTATCCAACAAGCAGATGAGCAGCCAACAATATGTCTAGATGCGGATCTGGATGGGCGGGGATCACAAAATGGCTTTAGGGTTTTGAAAGGTGGGACAGCAAAAGCAGATCCTTCTATCTTTCAAGGTAGAGCCCAAGGACTGAAGCAGGTAGGGCAAACTTTTCTTACGTGGGATTCCAAAGTTGGCACGGGAGATTTTGAGAATCTGGTTTCTATTGGTTCGGAGCCTGAGAGTGGATCAGTTCCATTTAGCAGGTCTGATGGAATCCAAGTTGGGGCTGAGGATCTTCAAAAGTTCTCACAACACTCTTCAAATTATCATGTGGATGTGGAAGGAGCAACGTTTGTGGATGTCAATAGCTCCAAGATGTCAACACCACTGTTTTCAGGTCAACATTCAAGACTGGATAATGGGGTGGATGACACTTCTTGGAGTTCTAACCCTAGCTTGACCAAGTTGACAAGTGGTCAAGTCCTAGACATTCCAGAACCAGACTTGTTGACTCCACCATCTGGGATTACACCAGACATCAAGAAGTTGACACTAGGAGATGGGATTGCAAGTTTCCCATTGTCCAATTGGTCATCTCTAACTTTCTCAAGGCCATTCATAATACCTCCCTCTACTGTGCCTGCAAATGGTGCTTATTCAGGTAGTAGGTATGGTCATGACAGTGTATTGCAAATGTCTGTCTCAAGGCCAGAATCATCAGCCTCCCCTTTCTTGCCTCAGGCTGAATTCCCATCACTTGCTGATTCAGAGATCAATGGGAAAGTTTCCTCTGTTTCATCCCCAGTTGAATCATTGCACACTGCTCCTCCAAAATCACTCCCACTGGCTGGAATGTCTTCTTCCTCATTTTTGTTCACCTCTCCACTCAAACCATTGTCATTGAAATTGCTTGAGACAGATTTATCACAGACAGCAGCTACCACAGTTCCACAAATGGAAAGCATTAGGTCTTTGTCTCCTACTGGGCTGAGATCAAAACCTGTTCCAGACTACTCATTTGCTTCTGTATTTGACTCCCCTTCCTTCCTGACCTCCCTGCCATCTTCAAAGCCATCTTCTGAGGCATCAAGACCAACTTTGTTTCCATCAAAAACATTACCATTGTCAAAGTCCCCACTCCCATCTTTTGCCTCACTGAATGATGTATCTTTAAGGCCGGTTCATTTGTCATTTCTACAACCAGTTCCTTCAGAACCCACAATAGTTTCCACTAGTGATTTTGAGGAAAGGCTGGTAGGGATTGGTCAGGGTGGAGAGGGGGAGATCGTGGAGTTGCCACATTTACCACTAATTTCATTTCTTAACAAGGGTACAGAAAACTATGGAAAGACTGAGCAAGAGGACTTTTTGTCCCTGGAGCAGCATATTGAGGATTTGACCCAGGAAAAGTTTTCATTGCAGCGAAGTCTTGATAAAGAAAGGGCAATGGCAGAGTCATTGGTGTTGGAAAACACTGTGCTTGTTGAGGACTTCAATAATCAGGTATGGATCTTGTAGTTCTATTCATTGCCCAAGTACTGTCAGTGTGCTCTATTTTAGCTTTGGGATTTGGTGCATTTTTCAATTAAGGTATTTGCAAGAGTCATGTTTTTGAGGTTTTTTTCTCTGTTGTGATGTAGATGTGTGTCTGCATTTTGACTAGGGGAAAGTAGTCCAGAGGCTGAATGATAATATCAACAGACTTGAAGGAAAGGTTAGGGCTCAAGAAGCTATGGTGCAGAGCATGAGGGCTGAAAGGGACAAAGCTCAGCAAGAAAGTTCTTCAGCAATTGAACGCTCTCAAACTCTGGCTGGTGAAGTCATAGCACTGGAGAATCGAGTGCGTACCTTGCGGTCCCATGAACTGCGGCTGGAAAGAGATATGGCATCTTTGACATCTGACATGGATTTGTATAAGAGAAAAATTGCTTCCTTAGACAAGGATCAGGCACATTGGAAGACCATGGTTGATGCTTTGCAAGAAGAAAAGATGGTAATGCAGGAACACCTCCGGAAGGCTGCTTTTAGTGATGATGCACAGACAACAGAAATCTGCGCAAAAAGTAAATCCAATTTCAGTCAGACTCTAGCTGCACAGCAAAGGGAGCAAGTTGTTGCAGATGCATCAACTTCCACAGATGATCTTGTTACAGGGATGCCTTCACTGGCAGGTCAATGCTCTTCTTTGCCTTTGGATTCACCATTGCTTCACTCACAGGAGCATGATCAATATTTAGACAAAAGAATGGGACAGGGTGGTGAGGATCCTAACTTGCTATCCTTGGAACCTCCAGCACTGCTTAGACTACATGATCAATCCTTACAATCTTCACTTACCACACCTCCATTATTTAAAAGCCTGTCTTCTCACCTTCTGTCCCTTGATTTGGGAACCTCAGCTTCCTCAGATTTGACTGTTGGAATGCGACAGACTGTATATCTCCCTGCAATCTCATCTTCTATACCTCCAGATCTTGTGAGGATCATCAACAGCATAAGTGTTGTCATCACGTCTCTTGGTGAGGAGAAAAAAGCACTTGTAAAAGCATTAAAGGCAGAGTCAACAGGGGCAGCAGAGCTGAGAGCTCTTAATTCTGATTTATTGCAGAAGCTGGAAGGTCAGACACAGAAGCTTGAGCTTGCTGTTGCACAGAGGATGGCTCATGGAAGCAGGGTATCTATGCAGGTTGCTCCAAACATGACTACTAGTGCCAGTGATTTTGTTGATGAAGGGGATGAGGTTGTGGATCGGATGCTGGGATGGATTATGCATTTGTTCCCTGGTGGCAGCTCAAGGCACAATGGCATTAAGCGGCTTTGAGATCATTTGCAACTTTTGTTGCCTTTCTTTGTGTGTGACTCCCTGGGGAGGGTTGAATTTGTAACAGGAGGCTACATGTAGTTGCAGCCTGAATCTTGTCTGGATGTTAAACTCATAGCTTGCATGGGTACACTGAAAATTCATTTGTTTGGTCTAAAGAGACTGGTTACATTTGTAGGGATTTGGACACCTAAAGGAGAGGGGCAACTTGAGCCCTCCATCACCAATTTGGCACCATACTTTATCCTTCTTCCTCCTTTTGGTCTCCCCCACTTTTTGGTGCCAAGAACTTGGGTGACTTGTGGTTAGCACAGTTTCACCCGAAACAGGTGGTAATCCTTTGAGAAAGTAGGAGATTTAGATTAGCTTGAAATGGGATATACCTTCAAGGTGTAGATTGACAAAAAGTCATTGATACTTTTTGCACTCCTATTGAATTTTATTGCAAATTTGCAGCAACAGGGGGTATCATTCTGTGTGAACATGTGGACATTGTTCAAGGTTTTGGGAAGTTAGCATCTGATCTGTATGTACAAAAGCTTTGGTTGCCACTTGTGCATGCAGTTATGAATTTTGAGCTACACATTTGCTGCTCGGCTTCACAGCAGCAGCATTTCCATATCAATTTTCTTGTATGGCATCTTGAAGTGATTACTGCAGGTAGTATCAACAAGTTGACTTGATGCTGGTACATTGGTGGTGCTTGCATGGGGGAATTGATCTGATCAGCAGGATTTGCACAGGCTGTGTGTGCTGCTGGAGATGTGCTGCTGAAGGTGAAGGATGTTCATTTGATCAGTTCAACTTCTCTGGTTCCTGATGTGAGTACTGACTCCCAACCTAGATAATGTGTATGGCATGTTGTATGAACTCATCAAATGAAAGTGTTTCTGGTGTTTGTGTATATTTTCTTAATGACTTTTTTTTGTTATTTCTGCTGATTGAAATAATTTTTTAATTCAAAATAACTTCAATGGTTCAGCAGCAAAAGCATTTTTAATGTTTTTTTAAAAGCCAGGAGCTTGTGTGAGTACATGAAAACTTTAGTGCTAAGCTCTAAGATCTGCAGACTAATCATGACTGAAAACCTCTTCCAGTGGCACACATGGTCTAAGGCACAAAACATGGAAGTGGGTTCTTTTCACATCTTTGTAGCCCTGTTTGTTGGGAGGTAACCCATCACAAATCCTCAAGTTCTGATCTGTATCCTATGTGTCCACCCCTAACTATGCAACAACAGAATGTACTATGGATGATCTCCTTAAAAATCTTTATCAAAGAAGCTCTCTTCTCTTCATTGGATAGGTTAAGAAACTAAATTGCCAACTTCTATTTTGTCAAAGCTTGTGGGCTGTTTGTTCATTGTTCTTGAGGGTTTTTGGTGCTATGCTCCCTTTGCATTCTACTTTCTGGGTGGGTTGCTGCTATCAACAGGCTGGACTTGTGGTAGGACTCTCCCCTATCTGTTCACCTGCATTTTTTCCAGTGTCATGTGGTTCTTTGAATTTTCAAAGAAGCACTGGCTCTGGTATTTTAAATATTTCAGAATCAGAGAACCATCAGTTCCAGTTCTTTAAAAGAATCAGAATTAAAGTACTGTCAGTCCCAGTTATTTCAAAACACTTATAGAAGATGTGGTTTTCATGAAAGAACCAATAAAGAACCAGTTGTTTTCTGGCTGGTTATTTGATTTTTCCATTCTTTGAGAACTGTAGTTCTATAGCAGGACCAGGTCTTTGATTTTTTGAGAACCATGGTTATGAATCCTTGGAACCTCTCTGACAATTGCTGGGGGACTGTTCCTGTGTTTCTAATAACTGCCCAACACTGGCCAAAAGAAATTCAACTTGTACTGCAATCTGAAGTTTTAGCTGGTACATCCTCCACCATCCTTCAGCACACATCTTAAAAATAGTTTGGCTTTTATGTTGTTGGAAGAGGATCAAAGTGTTCATGGTGATGTGCTTTCAAGTTTGCTACCTCAAAGCTGAAGAAGACAGTCAGCCTTCCACCCAGCCTGGGTTAACCCAGCAAAGTCTAAATGGCTACTATTGCCACATAATCACACCTCCAATTCAACCTGTCAGAGACTAGTGGAAAGGTAACAATTTGTAAAACCAGTCCACATTTTTTGACTACAACCAAAGGTTCATCTTTAACACTTAGGCCACAGACATGGCTCAGAAGAGTACAGGTCTAGGATTCTCTTAGAGTTTTATTATATAAGGGCATTATTTTGTTGACATTGGAAAGAGGGTTTAGAAGTCTTGCTCTACAAGTGGACCTTCTACCCACCACGCAACAATGTATCTTTTGGGTTTCTTCATTGCTTGTGTTATTATTATAGGATTGAGCTGTTTGTCAAGTTTTAGCTGCTGTTGGTTTCTGAAGTTGCTTTACATGGTGAGCCAATTTTCTCAAATTTTCTCCAGACTGATTTCCAATCAATTTTTTGGTGCTTGATCCACCATTTTGTGAATGATTCAAAGAGCAAGATTTTGATGTGCCCAATGTGTTATTCTAGTGTCTTTGCACCAAGTCAATCTTTTTCATTAGTACATGCCAATTCTGTGATCAATATAGTTTACCTATCTGAATCCAAGCAAATAATGTAAACAAAACTTAGTAAAGAAACATGAGAATAAATGGGCCTGCAAGTATCATGTGTAGTTTCAACTTTGAACCTCTTATATGTTTTATATAATTTTTCATGAAATAAAAAATAAATGTCTGATCCCACTCACACAATACATGATGGGGTGTACTTAACATTACACAAGTGGCATGGTGGCCTACAGTCCTACCGTGATTGGGTGCTTTCTTTTGTCCTTTTGGGATCGTGGGAGTGGCTTATCTCCAATGAAGGGGAGGTAGTTTCCGCATTAAAAAACTTTATTGGGGAGGAAACTGCAGGGAGGTGCATTTAACAAGACGGTGAATGAAGGAAGGACTATTGGCCTTGGACTGCATGGCATCTTTGCTTGCCCTCTAGTTGTTTGTCCCATTCTACTTTCACCCCCGAAAAAAGAAAAAAACAAGGTAAAAACTGCCGACATGATCCATCATCCCGTGCCTTCCACATGTATAGATCCAACATGTTCGTTCACTAGTCTGTACACAAACTTTGTTCGTAGGGGATGTTAGGAACACAACAGACAAATGGAATACCTTTTTTGGGGGTTGCTTTTGCTTATTTTATAAGCTCTTGGCAAGTGAGTACTCTTCTAATGAGTGGACTTTCTTGCAAGAATGTTGGACTATCTTCCAATTGGTATTAAGGTAGGGGGATCTTCCAGAGTCAAGTTGTAAAGGCCATCTTGTATCTACCTTGGGATGTTGTAAGGTGGTCCATATAAGATTGCACCATTCGGTTGGCACCACTGGTGGTGGAGGGAGGGACTGGGATTCATTAAATATTGGTAGATCACGACATCCAAGGTGCACCTAAAAGGGTAGAGCATCTCCACCTCTGCTCACCATACGACCGTGCACAAATGTTAAGTTTAGTTATTTGTTCTTTCAAACCCCACCCCTAAAACTAAAACGGGGACTGCAAATAGGTGGGAGACTACTAATAGCAAAGCACCTAGACCAATCATTATGATTTCGTTACGATTGGGCAATCAGAAACACGGAGCAGCAGTCAGATCATATTTATTTCACTCTTTGGGCATGTGTCTGTCAGGCTTTGCTGTGCCCTTTACCAGCCTCAGCAAACTGCGCATTATTGCTGGGCTGAAACTACTTTGCTGAGCCAAACCGGCATGTCTACTTTTCTTCATCCAATTTTAATTTGCAGGTCACATGTTGAGTATTGAGTGGAGTTGGTCTTACAATATGATGTTCTCTTTTTGTAGTGCTTTGAAGATCCACTACATTTACAGTTTCATTCCGTTTTCCTTCGGAATGAAAAAAAAAACTGGCATGAAAACTTTTCCACAGGCCCTCTATTTTATTTCACATATACTTGGATCAGGCTCCTCTTATTGCAATGAGTATTCAACAAATATTTGGAATCATATGCAATAAATGCTCAGAATCACAGCTGTTTGAACATTTCACTTACTGAAATTTGTTCACTTTGCCACTAACCAGCATTGTAGAGGTGAAAAATGGGTCCAAAGACAAGGAGATTTTAAGGATTGTATAGGCAGACAAAAGAGTCCACAAGCAAGATATATTTTAAGGATAACTTTAAGTGGAGGAAAGTTTTGAAAAGTACTGAATAAGCATACTCTTCAGGATTTTTTTAATAGCTGCACAATACCAAGACCAAGTTGGTATGTTCAAAAGTTGGAAACCACACCAACACTGAAACAAAAAACAAACCTGGGCCCAAGTGAATTCCCAGATTGTGGTTTTGACTTTAGCTCTTCAGGATCCTTGTTCTGCAAGACACTCAACGTTGTTGCGGATCTAACTAACTTGCATGGAACATTGCAACAAGTGTCTCACAAGAGTGCATTATGGTTTTTTGAGAACATGGGTCTTGAGAGTCCTTACTTTATGGTAGCGGGGTTTGCAACTTTGCCCTTCACAGTTGACACCAGCTTGGCTTGTAAATGCAAATTTGTGCAAACTGTTGAGCTAGCATATCATTACATACTCCACCTGAACTTTTGTAACTCAGCACATCAATTTGGGGAATCATGTGTTTTTTTCTGCCACACACTTTAATCAACCAAAGTGAACATTCAGCATTCAGGGCATGAATACTTTTGAATGTTGCTATAATGCACCCTAAACCCTAAATCCAGTAATTGCTCACTGAAATTACTTGGGATAAGGAGGGTAGCTAGAGGGCTGAAAATCCTTCTCTATCTTTCTCTCTTGTCAAAAATTCAACTAGAAGGGGGACCCATCTTTTACTTCAAACAAGTGTCATGTTGGATGTAAACAAACTAAACACAGGATAATTTAAAAGAAAAAACCTATTCATTGAACCAGTTCTTTCCTTTCTTTTTTTTGGGGTGGAAATTTCACCAAAATACCAAAAATGAAAATGAAAAAAGAGTATTCTGTCACAATATTCCCTTTCTCTGAAAAAAAACTAGCCAAATTTTGAAAAAAAAAAATTTGAGAAGAATTTACCACATTTGGACTTTGATTTGAGTTTGGTAGCATTTATCAACTAATATTTTTACTATTTTGATAGGTTGTAAAAACCTGTCACCATTTAATGCTAAATTCCTCTTGGGATGCTAACCAATGACACAACGTCAGAAAATTGAAAAAAAAAAAATACTGGTTTCCTTAGGTGGGTATCTAGAGGAAACCAAGGCCAAAAAAATTCCAAATCCCAAATCCCAAATCATGCTCTTGCACTTAATCTAAGCAAAGATAGAAAACCTTGGATGGTAGGTAGCCTTGGGAAGAAGACACCTATCATGCGCAAGGAATACTGTTTTCAACTTCAAAATAATGAACCCAAGAACCATGGATGGATTGTATCATACATGAATGGTCCAAGGCAGAATTGAACTCACAACACTTTACCAGGGGTTGTCTGTAGGCACATTGAAACCGTTAAAGGGGAGTTTTCTTCAGAAAGAAGTCTTTTATTTGTGCCCATATCTATATCTATATATATATATATATACAAACCATTAAAGGAGGCACAAGTGTCAGTGAAAACCCATTGCACCACCAACTCAAATATTCAAGTTGCTCTCTATTTAGCCGTGGAGAATGGCCACTAATGTACCCCTCATTACTTCCCCCTACAAATGATTTTTCTCTCCCCCAAAACTTGGACTTTGTGGAGTAAAGAATGAAGCTTGTGATTCCTTTGTCTTGTAATATACTCAAGAAGTTCACCCTTTGTTTCGGTCAGAAATAAATAAAAGGAGTTTTTTAGAAGGCTTTGTTGGTGTGTGACTTTTGGGGTGTGTTTTTAATTAAGTGAATCTCTTCGACACTTTTTTAAAAAACTTGGCTCATTTGGGCGGTAGCCTAAAACAGCCAAGCTGAATAAGTATTGCATATATGCCCAATCCCGGATTCCAGGTAGTGCCATATGGTGATAATCTGACTCAGAAATATGAACACTCACCATGTGGGGCATCCCATGGCATACCTTATTAGGATGCCAGACAGACCCAGCTCAAGACGTAAATGAAGGTGGAGTCACTTGTACAGTTGAATAGTCTTTGCTTATTTCACAAAACAAGAAATCACAATCCTTCCTTCTCAGCAACTATTTCAAGCCTTAAAGCATCTCCAACTGTACTCAGTATGTGACTCCAGACAGTACAATCTATTGTGAAATAGTCAAAATGTGCCGGTTTAGCTCAGGATGGGGAAGGAAGCAAGTCTGCCCTTTGGATGTGGTCAATAATAGTAAAGAGTGATAGAGGCTCAAATACAAGGTGTTTGTTGTTGGGCACGTTATAGAGTCTATACTTAACCTTCTACAAGTTGAATTTGGACACATAAACCCTAAGTTAATCTAGGCAGGGATATTTATTTTACGACAAGGAACCCAAAATAATTTAGGGTTTTTACCATGGTATGTGGTGGTTCAAACAAGACTGAATCTGGACGCCTCTCATGAGAAGGCCCTCAATAATGGTAAAGTCAGTTTTCTATCTAGTTGTGAAGATGTGAACCAAAGACTTGGACCTTTTTGTTACAGTCCATAGTCTAGTCTTTTTTAGGGGGGATCTTTTTAAAGTCTGATGCCTGGAACACTCCAGGATTTTTCTTTTTTTCAATTTTTTGATAAAAGAAAAATCAGCCAATTTCTCCAAAAATTAGCAAAATTAATTGAATTTTCTAGAAGAACAGATTCCTCCCAAATTTTCACAATTTTTTGGTCCAAAATGACAAATTTGGTCAATGGAAAATTCATTGCTCAGCTTGTTGTTTTTTTTGGCTCATGGCAAGTCATGTAGTGCAGCTGATTTGTCATGGGTTTACAAGCTACAACAAGCACAAAGGCTGCCTCGGATAGGAGGATCAGGGCTAAATGTGACTAGGATGAGAGTGATCCACAAATTGTGAAGGAACGAATGGGATACATGGCCTTATAGAGAGCAAGGGTCTCTTTCCATGACGCCAGTCATGATCAGACATTCTGCCTCAAAAACAGCTTTCTATTACATTTGTTTCACCCAGCTGTGTTCACAATCATCTCACAGCTCAACAGCTTTCCATTACATTTGTTCCATCTAGCTCTCGTCAAAGTCATCTCACACATGTGTTGACGAAATGCAGAGTTGAGTGGGCTGGGAATCAATTTGTTGAATCCCTTAGAAAGTGACATCTCTCATTTTCTTCATGGGAACATTTGTTATTTTAAAGTTCTCTAGAGAGTAACTTAAATATGAAATGTTATTAACGTTCCTAACATTGATTAGCTAAAAAATTTCGGCCCAATTGCAATTTACAATTCTGCAATGGAAAATGCCCGTCCATGTAGCAAGAAACAAGGCTTCCTATCAATGGCTTTCCATTAGGGGATGAGAGCATGTTGTGTGTAACTGTGATCAGAGCAGAGTCTGATAGAAACAGACCATAAGGGGCCCACCCCATAACCGTTACTCATAAATCACACCTTTCAATTGTCCTACATAACAGAGGCAAAAGAGGAACATACTCTTTTCAGGTACCTCCTGCAAGAGCAGAAAAAGGACAAAAAAACTTGGCAGGATAAAGCTGGAATTGCAAGTTGAACACATACATAAAGCATATTCACCTTGTGATGTGTCACACACATGCCTTTTGAATGGGGGTTTTTTTTTTAATGTAAGATTCTTCTGATGAAAACATGTCACGCGCCGCAAAAGCATACCAAGAATGTTGGAGGAAAAAAAAAGATGCAACAAAATGCTCAAGTTATAGTTCCTTCCACATGAAGCTGTATTCATTATATATGTAATTTAAAAATATATGTTTCAAGCTCATAAAGGATTTACAATCAATGTTTTTGTTTTTGAAAAAAATTGTCATTTCTTTTGACATTTTTTTGGGGGGAAATTCTTGTTTTCCTAGTGTAAATTCGACTAATTGTGCCAACTTTTTGGAAAAAATCACCAGATTTACAATATCACAAAATTGGGCAAAAAAGAGAGTGGGAGGAAAAAAAAACCATCCTGTTTAACATTCAAGAAAACAATAGCTATAATGTTTGAGAGTAGTAATATATGGTCAACCAATGAGTCCATTGAGCTATTGTATCAAGCATGGACACTTGCACTGCAGTTTGAGTTTTATGACATTATTGTTTTGAATTTTCATGAATTGGCCATCTCTGTATGCCTCGTCCCTTTCCCATTCCATGATACAAATTTTTTGTTATGATGGAATAGTTTTATTGGTCTGATAGCATCTCTAGTGAATGATTATGCCACTTTCCTTTTCACATCCAAAAGCATAATTGGCTGTGTAAGGCCCTCATGTCACTCAGATGAAGCTTCATAATCTTCCAGACAACAACACTATGTTCCATAATCTTTCAGGGCATCTTGAAGATTACATTGCATAATCTTCCAAACTGGAAGATTGTGTATTACCAAAACGATCTCATGTTTTGTTTTCACATTCCCGTGTTGTTCCCATGTAGAGGCCCTCATTATGTTTGACAAATGCCAATTACATGCCAGAACATACATTAAATAGCAAAGGCTAAAATGCAAATGTACATTACAGGTACAAAAATGCCTACTCTGGAGCCGCCGGGTGCCAATAAGCCAGTTCTGGCTTGTCTGAAAGCACAGAAGGTTTGTTTATTGAAATGGCAGAAGGCCTGCACCTGATCATCATAACGGTCTGCCTCCAATGCCATGGGCAGAAGGCTCCTTCAGATGAAGATCAAATCTTCCATGCAAAGCATGTGTGTTCAAGTACAAAGTGAAAAACCCTTCAGTGCTTTAAAGGTGTTGCTTTGTGTTAAACCCTAAACCCTAAACCTTCAACTGTTTCTCTGTATTGGACTTACTTGGCTTCAGCTAATCTTTGAACCTTTTCCAACTCTCTAGTGTTCTCCACTCTTTCAAATGATCTTTGTGATCAAAATTCAGATGTACATGGCCTGCTTATGCTCGATTCTTTGAAGACTTTACAAACCAATCAGCTGTGTTGATTCTAATAATTAGTTTTGGGTGCATCTCAAAATTCTTCTCTTTTTTGTTTTGTTTTGTTTTCCAATGAGCCACTTTGATTGGCCAATCACCCAAAAATCAATCAATCAATCAATCAAATCTCAAACTTTGAACACTACCCAAAATGGAAGTTTGCACTCCCAAAATAGAATTGCATAGGTGGCTCCCTTTGACCCATAGATATTAGTTATGAGAGTTCAAGTTTGGGCCAAGGTTATGAGATAAAGTGTGATGCTATTGCGAACCCATTGAGGAACACATGGAGAACTTGAGAAACAAGTTGGGTTCACGCATTGAAATTTGATGTGAAAACATTGAGAACTTGATGGGAACTTTGTTAGAACACATTGAGAACATTGAAATCCAAAAGATCTGCTCAAGTTCCTAACTCATCCCCCATTTCTGCCTACCAAATTACCCCCTCCACGAGGGTGAGTAAGTGCTCTGCTCATCCCATTCTAATCCCACCTATAGTCTCCTAGTGCTAAGTTATTCCAAATTACAGTTTTTTTTTTTTCTTAGGTCATTATTGTCTTGGATGGTATGGCTTGAAACTTGAAACCTCCTTCCATAGCCTGTAGTCTTTCTCGTACTAGCCCGGGTAACTATGTTCCTAGTCCAAGAAGTGAAAGATTATAATTACTATTATGCATGCCACTCACATAGTGGTGCAATTCATGTTGATGGGGTGTATATTATATTCATCCTTCTTATTTATTAATTGATAAGTGAACCCAACTTGTTTTCCGAATCTATTTACTCAACATTTTTGACCTAGGCTCCATGCAAGGGCAGGAATTGTTGTGCCTATGTACGGTAGTGAAGTACTGTTGATGTTTATATGTGATGTGCCATGGTACATGGGGCCAGCTTCAACACATGTCTGTCGAATAATTAATTAATTAATTAATTAATTTCACAGATTTCATGTTGAAAAATGAAAATATTCCTCAATATTTTCCAAAAAATCCCTAATTTCCTTCACGAAATTTTGTTCTTTGAAAAAAAAAAAAACAATTATTAGTGTCAAAGACTGCCAAGGTGCTAAGGTACATGTCCTGCACGAGTCTCTGATTGCAGCCAGGAAGGACTTTAATAACAGTCTTGAGTATTCTAAGTCTTACTGAGTGACACTAGTTAGTCCAGTGACAAGTAACAACACACCCAGACTTGCAATCTATGTACAAAGAAATTGGTGGTGACTACCGGTCACATGCGGCAACTCTGCAAAATGGGCAGCTTCCGTATGCTTTATGGAGTATCTTACAACTTATGGACTAAATGCAATGGAGATAGTCCAGTCAAATTTCTTCTTGGGCAATATACATGTGTTATACGAGGACCCCACACAATCACTAGTTGAACAAAGGAAAGAGGGTTCACTTGTCATATATCATGTATCTTGCTGCCTTCTGACATTTTCGTACCTCCCTCTACTTTTGGCACGTTCCTTATTGTTGGGTGCATGAATCTCATAACTCATGCTCTTTTGTGTCCCATACCCCATAAGCTCAATGCTTCTCATTCAATGAGTTATGTCAAATAACCAGCATGCTCAAGCTCATTACCCAGTCCATAACTCATTCAGGATTGCACATGGATGTCTGCAAAAAATTTAACACCAGTTCTAGGTTTGTGAAAAACTTTCAACAGGTTTGCTGATTTTTTGAGAATGATGGTTCTACATCAAACTGGTTCTTTGATATTTCGAGAACCACCGCTCATGGTTCCATATATTCGTTTATGGCACAACACTCGTTTACACTCCACGACACGTTTTTGCACAATAGGCATAACAAATACACATGTGGGGAGGTACGGAATTCTCAGTCTGCACAACACAGACACAGCATGCAAACACTTCTCTTGTGTTTGGTTCAGACTCTGAGCTTCCTTCCTTGTTGCTGCCAATAGTCAACTACTTTCTCTTTGTGTTGATACACAAGTAAAGGCTCACATTTGTCTTGTGCTCTGCTACTTGTTTCCATTGGGGAATTATCATAACATTATTTTAGTGAGCTTAGAGCATCTCCACCCTGCAGTGGTAAAGACCCTTTTTTTTTATTAACTTTTGCAGCAAGGTAATGGAAATTTTGTTTCTCTGTGATCAAAATGACCCAAAATGTCATGGTTAATTTACAACATTTTTTTCAAAAAAAATCTTGTTGTGAATTTAATCCGTGATAATTATTGGTCCAAACGTAAAGGTGTAAATGGTCTTTCATTGTTTGAAATGATTTTTTTATAAATGTTTGTGAGTGGGGACATTAAGTATTAAACATCAACTTATTTTAATATAAAAATATAGTTTATCACTATTGGGTGGAGATGCTCTTATAGTAGCTCCACATATACTTAACATTTAGCCATGCTATAGTATTTCTCACATACAAGATTTATTGTTTATTAATTTCCGAGCCCCACCCATAAACATGAACCTAAGAAAAGAACAAGGGTCAAAACCTACTAATAATGAACTGGTTGGACCAATCAATACATTTAACTAATAATCAAGAATATATGTTAGACTATGTTGCAACTTTTGCCAACAACAACATATTGAGCAAAAATGTTGAGTCACAACCATTTTATTAAGCCTATTGGGGAAAAAAATTACTAATCTTGTACAATCATGCTTTACATTCATCTAAGATTTCTTTAATATCTCTATCAATTTTCACAATGTGATTACAAAATGCTAATGTACATTTTTCAAAATAATGCATGTTTAATTTGTTGAATCAAGTTTTTTAACATACCCTACCTATTTGTCAAAAATAGAATTGGACTCACCTCCTTTGCATTGGAGACAAAGAAAATGTCATTGTTCCATTCCTCTTAGATTACACTTTCAAACCAACTACCAAATTGTGACTTGATTCACCATCAAAGTGAATATTGCCAAGTATGTCAACCCAATAAGAGTACATAGCCTTTGAAAAAAAAAAGGCTCAATTTGGGTGAAGGTAAGGATATGAAATTGTAAAATTATCAACCCAAGTAGGGGGTAAAAGTAAATGACCAATCTCTATGCTATTTGTAAAATAATGATATGAGTAAATGTGAGGTAAAAGGTAGGGCAAATCACAATGTTCATAAGTTGTTTACAAGTATGGAACATTCGCAAATGGCAAAAACAAAATCAATTGTGTCATTAACATTGCAAACATGAACAATGCCATCAAAAACATCTTGATCACAATCTAAAGAGGTTAAAGGGGGTATAGTTGTCATTGTATTGTTCAATGTGACTAGTGCATATCATGTATCTATGAAGGGAAGGTAGCTATTTAGTTTGCCATGTTGAGATCTCCTAAACCATTGTGCCTCTTGTCATGCTCTTGGTATGATTTGGAACGGCTTGATGAGTAAGGGTGCATATGTTGGTTTCATAATGTTTTGACCTATGGTGAAAAAGTAACTAAATATGGAACAATGTTTTCATTGAAAATATGCTTAAATCAAAAAATATATAGAGAGGGGAATTGGCCACACTTTTGGTATTGTTGGAAAGTATTCAATGATTAGGATTTAGTGAAGGTGATTTGAAAAACAATTAGACCTAACATGTGGGAGATATTGAATTTTGAGTAGTTTTTGTCATTGACAATTGAATTGAATTACAAAATATAGTTTTGAAAGGAAAGTTATTTGGGTACTAAATAGTTCACACTTGGACCAACAACATATGCTACAATAGTTAAAATTTAAAGGGATGTGAACATATATTATTCAATCATTTTAAGTCAAATTAATAAATCATAAACAAGTTCATAGCAAGATATAAGAGTGCATATAAATTATGTGATGATTTTTCGTATAACTTACATTAATTATCCACCACCTTGTAAAGGTGAAGCTCCAAACTCTACTGACCATGTTGTGTAAAAACCAAATTAAATATGACCTATTTGTTAGCCAAGTTAAAAATTTCTAGTTTTAAAAAATTGCAACTAAATCTAATGGATGACATATTTTTACATTTAAATTATGTTGCACTAATTATGAGCCTTAAATATAATTCTGAAAGAAATAAGATATTTCCTATAGCTTAATTCATCCTTCATGACGAAGGCCATTTGTGAATCTCCACCAAGTTTATTCATCACATTAATTTTCATCCAATGGAGGAACTTAACACAAGTTCTCAATTTTTCATATGACATTCAAGGGAACAAATGTCAACCTCTCTTCTGTCCAAACTATGAAGTAATTTTGTTTGATTGTTCTTAAAATTTTGAAAAATTCCATATCGCCTTCTCATGACATGGTTCCTCATTAATCCTCCTGATTTTGGACATGAGCTTGGAACTTCCCTTTTGGACTTCAAGCAAAAGCCCCCCTACAATCCCAAACAACCTATTGCTATCTTTATTAACCTTCCAATACACACAATTTGTGTCTTTGAAACTAGTCAAATTCTTATGTTGTGGATTAGGGCAACTAGTAGCATTACTTTGTTGATTAGTATAAGTAAAATTATATACTAGATCATAGTTTACACTTGTTGAACAACTCCCCTAGTTTTTGTTATTCTTTAATGCATGAGAGTAAGGCCCAAGCACAAGCACATTAGCAAAATAAGGGGCCCACCCAAGGTGGCAAATGAGGGTGGGGACTTGAATTATGGTTATGCCCTTGTTTGAGGGCCTGAAACCCAATTTAAAGGAAGTGGTGGAAATTATTTATGCTAGTCTTTTTTTAAATCTTTTTCTTTTATGATGACTACACATATTATTCATCATAATATCAAGGAAAAATAAAAATCACGACAAAGTCCAATGCATTGTCAACAATTAAATAAAAGGAACGAAAAAATCAAAACTACAATATCATAAGCAAGGAGATCAAAGCAAGCTTACCAATCCCATTAAAGGTTAAAAGAACACTTTGAAAATGGAAGGACATAAACTAAATTAATCCATTTTTTAAGTAGTCAAATAATATTTTTAAAAACTAATGAAAAAGAACAAGAAGACAAATCTAATCAACAAAATATTATGAATATGGACACAAACATAAGATATGGAATTGGCATTTTTGCTTTAATCTTTATGTGGATGTAGTAACATATGTTTGATGACTAATAGAACCAATAGTCATGATACACATGTGCAACATACATTATGATTAAGTTTGCAATTTAGGTCTTGAAATTATAATTAAAGTTTAATAGGTTCACACCTAGTTTGAACAATCACAACTTAATTGTTAGTCTACTCTAACAATTAGGAATTAAAAGTAGTCGTGCTTAAATATCTAATGTGTACAATTGAAAGTAGTTTAGAACTAATGGTTAAGATAAAAAGAAATTGTTTGGGCAATTTATCTAGATAAATTATTAGGACATCCAATGGATGATGGAGATAATTCCATTTTATAGTGTTCCTTTAATGTTTTAGAATTGCAAATCAATGGGATGAAATCGTAGTAAAGTACATAGAAAAAACATTTTAAAATATTTAATCTAAATATTGTCCAACTTTTGACACAAATAGAAGAAAGTAGATTCAAAATCACTTTAAATACCATTTTAAAACTATCAAGCCCTTGATCCAATCTATTGTAACTTGAATACAAAAATTGAAGAATTTTCATCTAATAAAAATGGAGTTCACATTTATTTTTATATTAAGAAATTGATATACTATGATTATAATATGAAAAGGTTAAAATTACATATGTACATAAGTAAATTTTATGATTCCATTAACTTGAAAATGGAACAAATTAAAATTTTTATCTATTTGAAACCTAAATTTTAAGAAAACTCATATTCTTGCAACTATCTACATTTTAAAAAATATATATCTAATTCCATATTAAACATGTGATTTAGTGATTTTTTTCCAAAATTTAGATGTTACATCATTGGTTAGCATCCCAACAAAAAATTAGCATTAAATTGTGACAAGTTTAAACATATCTAAATAATTTTAAAAACTAGGTAGAAATTGCTACCAAACAAAAAAACAAAGTCCAAGTGTGACAAAAAAAAAAAAACTAAAAGATTTGTTTTTGAAAATTTGGTGATTGTTTTGCGAGAAACGGTGAAAACACTTACCGGAATAACTTGCAAGTTGCAACAATGAATGTTTACTACACTCAGTGTACTACTAACTTTTTAGTGCATGAGACCTAGGAATCGAACTTGCCACTATATCATGTGTGGCAATGATGTCATGCAACTTGTCAAAACTTGTTGACGATAATTTTAAATCCAATGGTCATGTTCGTAGCAATGAACCTAGATAAAATGGTCATATTCTTTGCAATTAACCTAAATCCAACGACGATTCCTTGATGAGTAATCTAGATCCAACGGCTCTACTAGTGCTAATGTGACAACAAGGATATTAGATGACATGATTATTGTAGGCAAGAGGCTTTACAAGCTATGTGCGAAATGGCAAGCCATCTTTGTCCTTCTACCTCAATATGGCGATTATATTTATATTTAAAAAAAGAGTCTTTTAATGAATTTTGCAAGCCATTTTTGTCCATTGCTTTTTGGTGATATTTTGCCAATAAAAGAAAGGCTAACATGCACCAAGTAGGAGGGCTGGAGGAGCCCTGGAACAATCTAATAAACATGGTCAAATCATATTGATTGATTGCTTCCTGTTTCTGATTGGATAGATAGTGGGTGGCTACTTGTAGTCTCCCACCTACTTGTACTTCAGTTTTATGGGTGGGGCTGCAAAAAAAGTTAGTAAGTTTTCAGGATCCCAGCAATCTTCCAGTGGGATTCATTGGATTGGATTCATGAACCTCATCCCCAAATGTCAAGTGGAGGTTTACATACTGAACACTGGTGGAGATGCTCTTATTAGAGTGACAAACTTTCACGATAATACACTAGCAGTACAATACACTGTCTAGACTAGTGTCACTTAGTAGCGGTCCGGAAATCAGGCGGCGGTTCTGGACTCGACGGAACGGGACTGTTTTATTCCTAACAAACCGCGGGCGCGGCTTCGAGCTTATATGCCCAACCCGCTCAACGCGCCGGATGTTGGTTGCCGTGAAATGGGGGCGACAGCCTTCTGGTGTAAATCTCTCTATCTCTCACTCTCGCCCACTTCCCGTGTCGATAAGGCTGTGGGTTCTGGTTTTGCGGGGGCAGGTGTTACTCATTCAGTGTTATCAGTGTTTGTATAAATTTGGATGTTTGCGTCGTTTACTAATAACTTGTGAATTAGGTATTCGTTTTGTCATGAACATCATATCATCTCCATCACCGGGGAAGACGACGAGCTTTG
>Ga0209208_10003656_pt1 | contig 21998 bp, 15 predicted proteins | sample S1TSphfallax_3_FD_187694 | JGI IMG/M metagenome (GOLD analysis project Ga0209208, IMG submission 187694) | Host-associated microbial communities from peat moss isolated from Minnesota, USA - S1T2_Fd - Sphagnum fallax MG (SPAdes) (version 2) | ecosystem: Host-associated > Plants > Peat moss >...
TTTCTAGAGCTACAGATCTAAGTGATTTTACTCAAATATAGACAGTAAGAAAAATATGGACAGGTGCATAGGCAGTTCCTTATAGGGAAATTATCTGAAGCTGCTGTTGTATCAAATTATGTACTGCGTATGATTGATGGGATTCAGATGTCTTTCTGGGGAATAGCATGGTTGACATGTCTTTGTGGGAGCATGGAGGATGCTTGGAGACAGAACTGTAGCTTAGTACTTGAGAGAAACTCTCTGGGCTCCTGTATTCCTATGAAAGCATTTGTTGTGTGGGATGTAGAGAATATGTGGCTGCAGAACAACTTGATCTAGATTGGTAGTTGTAGAGAAATGAAAGGGGTTTGGGATCTCAAAAATAAGAAGACAGGGAAGTTCTATGGCTTGAGGACTCACAAAACCCACCATAGGTGGCAGCAGTTACAATGGTGCGAGGCTACATGCAGTTGAACATTTCTGTTTGGAACAGGAAGAAAGCATCTGAAGGATGGGGAACCTCAAGTGATGCAACCTGAGAAGGCAATTTGGGTTTTCAGGATGCCCATACTTGGAGGATGTGTTGTGCACGGGAATGGTAAGGAAGCTCTTCAACATTTTGATTGGATAAGTGAAAGAACACATAGAGTCAAATCATATCACTATTCTCTGCCTTCTGTCGGCTTGCAACCATCCAGGCTTGGTTGATGAAGACATGTGCTGTCATTGTATGATGATTATGGGACGGGGAAGGGAAAGAGGAGTGCCATATGAGTGCATGGGGACATGATTGTAATACAAAATAGTAGTGTATGGCCAAATGTCAAATTGCTTTGGAATTTAGGAGTTCCAAAGAATGATTCTGTATTTTAGGCTTAGTGTATGCAGGTTGGGTAAAATTATAGTCATATGGACCATGCTAGGTGGCAGAGCTTTCATGGAACAGTATTTGAGGCATAATAAAATATCATTTTTTTTCATGTAACTTCAATTACAGGTGTTGAAGCGAACCTTGACTGGTAGTTCAGAAGTGCCCTTCAGGATTGCCTACTCTTGGATGGTTGGTTAAGAAGAATGATGGATAATCAAAATATCCATTCTAGAAATCCTGTGAATGCTGTACAATATAAGAAAACGAGGCATATGACATCCATGCTATTCATATTGATCATATTAATGATCCCTCGTATAAGGAACAAACATTGGTAAAACAGGTAAAAAAGAAACAGAATTGAAATTTATTCATTTAATATTTTAGTATATGGTCTAGATGACTTGAATAATCTACATATTCTCAATCATTTGTAATATGGAGAAATTATTGATAATTTTATCGACACAGAGATCTGTTGTTCTCAGTTTGAAGTCAAGTGCAAGTTTTGTCTTCTGAACTGACACTTGCATCTTGGTGACTTAGCAACCTGCCTACAGATAAACCAGGAATGGAACAACCCTCCAGGCAAATGGCAGGTATGTCCTAGTTGTCCTAGCTGCCTATTTGTGTATAAGATGAGGTGGCATGTTGAAGCTAGCTGCCTCTTTGTGTAGATGAGGTGGCGTGTTGAAGCATTTTCATCATCTGGACGCCCATTGGACATGTGCCAATCATGTTGTTCCAAGTGACCACATCTTGAGATGCCATCTTGTTGAAGAATTTCGAAGCATCCTCCCAAATTCCCACATTTTGCACACATGTCAACCAAGCTACTGCCCACTAATGCACCTAAATTCCATGCACATTGAATGATCTGATCATGAGCCCACCTGCCCACTTCAAGTGCAACAACACTGGCACAACAGCGATCCAAAAAATGGTCACACACCTTCCTGTTGCATTTATTCAACCGGGTTCCAGACAGTTCGAGGTGGATATTTGGTTTTTTTTAAATAAAAAAGAGCCCCCAGTTTGGGTGGGTGGAAAAACTTAAAAGAACCGCCGGGTTCCAGACAGTTCGAAACCCGTTTGAGAACCACAGAGATATCAACCTTGATACCCACCGTCACAGACAGACTGACCGCTCACAGACAGACTGACCAGCGAGCGTTGGTCGAAATTATACAGAGGCCGTCCGTCTGGGCCGGTTCTCCCATACAAAATCTGTCTGTCCGTCCGTCCGACTGTCCGGGCCGGTTCCGCCGGTGGATTAAAACGCAGAACCGTCCGTCCGTCCGACTGTCCAGGCCGGTTCTGCCGGTGGATTAAAACGCAGAACCGTCGCGTCAGACGGACAGACGGACGGACGTAGTGAATTTATATATAAGATATGATATACCTAAGCTCTACCTATGTTCAATTCAGTACCACGTATCAATTTTGTCATGGAATGGGGATTGAAATGAATTGTTATGGGATTAGGGTTAGGGTGATGATGTGCTTGAAAATATCCCAAATAAGAAAATAACTTGTCATGTGAACAAGCATGCCAAGACTTAAGCTTCTTCACTATTTTATAATTCTCATAGGCATACATCCAAAACATCCTTGAAACTTATGTTCTTAACCTTCATTATTATGCTTAGCAATTTCTCACATTAAAGCTTTGCCTTTTCCCCATATTGTGCATTCATGTTATTATGCTTCATGAGAAATCATGTCTCACCTAATTTCTATGATGAAAAAAATGTTTTAGTGATAAATATTGATGGCGCTTCATGATGAGCCTTGTAACTTATATTCGTTCAACCTTTCTAGGATTTTACGAGGACCCAAGGCAAATCCTTATGAAGAAGGAATTTGACATTTGTGAAAATGTGCAAAACAATAAAGTTATTCATATAGGACTCCTCATTTTGCCTTTTGTTTCGGGTAGCCACTCATTTTCCCTTTTGACTTATTCATTAAGCTCACTCATTTTCTCTTTTGAGCTATTCATAAAGCTCAAGAAATGAGGATCCTTTCTCAAAACCAACCATGAACACCCCTAAATGGTCACCATGGTTTTTATTCTAGTCACATTATAATCCACCTAAGTTACTAATTAGCACCACATAAATTAAGGGGCTACTTAAGGTAGAGGGTTAACTAAGGTAAGACCTACTTAAGGATTACTTTAAAAGTTATTTAATGCATCTAAGGTGTACCAAGTGGTTGTTTAAGATAAGAGTTATCAAAAATTAACATAAGAAGTTACATAAGGAATACATAAGGTGTTACATATAGGTTATTTAGGGACCTACCTTAAACCTACCATGTTTGGGGATACCTAAGGACTATTTAAAAGGCCACATAAAGTTTACATAAAAGGATATGAATCAACCTTAGGTAGCCTTTTAAGTAAGCCCTATGAATCAACTTTAAGTAGCTTTATGTATCCCATAACCCAAGTAAACTCCTAAGTGTTTCCCTAAGTAGCCCTTTAAATAGCCCTTAAGTATCCCATATTCTAGGTAGACACTAAACATAAGCAAAACATAAGAAATAAGAAAAAACCCAAATCATGTTGGGTTGAGGAGAAATTTTGACTTTCTTCTTTTGTTATTTTCATTTGATGTAGTTTCATCTTGCATTTTGATTGTCATCTTCAATTTCAATCAAACCAAAGGTTCTATTTTCAAGTTTTATTATGTTTGCAAATACCTTTAACACTAAAATATTTGTTTGAATGCCAAGTTAATCCTAGTTGCAATGTTGAAATCAAATTCATGGAGGGCTTTTATTCATGTGATCACAATTCATCTCAAATTGCATTTTTCATGTGGCATTCCTATTTTATAGAACTTTTCCTTGCATATTTTATATTCTTAAGACATGTGTCTATCAAGATTGTGAACTCTTCATATTGTTTTGTGATTTCAATCTTGAACTTGAAGACATTTCACATAAGACATTGGAGTTAGTGATACAAATATAAAACCATTTATGAACAATGCAAACTTGAATGATTTACTTATTGAAACATCTTTAACATTTCCATATGGAAAACATATGGTATGTGCAACATCAATAATTTGATAAAAAACAAAAGATGATATTTTACAAGAAATTGATTAAAACATGTGATGATTAAAACATGATTTCTAGTCATTCAAACATGACAATGAAATAAGGGACAAAAACATGATGTACACATTGAAACAAGTCATGTTGATTATATCGAAACATGTTGAAAGGAAACACCAAAATATGTCATATCAAGAAGCACAATGGAAATATGACCATGCTTGAAACTTGATGAAAAGATAAAAATCAAAACATGACATGCAACCAAACATAACTTGAGAATTTAAAATGAAACTTGAACAATAATTAGTGCAAAAGAGAGAAAAGAGTAATGAATAAAATTTATTTTTAAAATAACAATAACAAGAGAAAAATAATTAAACATTTCACATATTGAAATATCAAGAGTCTTGGCTTCCCTATCCAAAATGAAGAAAGACATGCATATACACAACATAATTTTATCTTGGCATGCATGTATCTCATGCATGTTTTGAGATACATGGATTCCCAATTGTAATTTCTCTTGCCTGCAATCCAATGTTCAACAAATCAATTGAGAGGCTTAGAAATAAAAAGGTTGCCTCTAGTCTCTATAATGCAAAGATGGAATAGGTCACTTGAGTGAAGGTCACTTCACCACAAATTAAACCTTAACAATATTGGAGGCCACCTCCAATTTGTGTGCTTGTGGGTGCTGGTTGAATGTGGCCTTTGTAACATTTAGAAATAATTTTAAATGGATTTTGGGATTTTTACTATGGTACCAAAGGGTTTAGGGTTTATGACCTCACCGGCATTCCAGCTAGTTATCTTTAACCTGCTGGAATGACCTTACCCTAAGCTCAGTTTCGTCATTAAATAATCGTCAAAATAGTGAAATGAATTTTGTGTGAAAATATGAAGTTGAATATATGTTGAAAATCATCATAATTATCATAATAAGCTACACTCTGAATAATTTCACTACTCGTGTGCCAATACCATAATTAATATATCATGGAAAATTCAATATTTTCATATTTTCAAAAACGAATTAATTCATTTTTCTAATTATTATTCATTTTGTCAATGTGGAAACTGACCCTACATTACGGTATTTAGAAGCTACTGCAATTCCTCATTGCTGAACAGAATTAATATCCCCAACTGTGTTTGTCACATATTTTGGCCTAGGCTAATAATGGCAAGGAGAATAGCATTGTGCGGCACACCAGAATAACCTTTAGCTCCTTCCACCTTAGGAAGTTGTCTTTACCAGTTCGGATGTTTTTTCCCAGAATTTTTGTTTGTAGCCAATGGGGCAATCATCCATATGGAGATTTAGCCAATTATGGCTATGAATCACAAATGAAGTACAAATATTTAACTGTCCTTCTATATGTTTGTATACACAATGAAAACCACATATATGAATTTGGTGATTTTTCCTTCCCCCTTGCCCCTCCTCATTGGTCCAAAAACATCTTAAATCGCTTCTTTTTTGAATTTTGAATTTCTAAAAATATGTGATTTTGGATCATCCATAAGGAGATTTATTGAGGGCTATAAACCAGCTATGAGAGTAGAATCTTTAAAAATCCCTTCTATACCTTTCTACTTGCTTGAAAAATCTGTAAAAACATGACAATTGTTTTGAAAAAACATTTGACTTTTTTGGCCCTTTTTTTCTCGAAAGAAATTTTTGCCCAAAAATTTCACCAATCCAAAATTAATATTCCAACTGTGTTCATCACCTATGTTGGCCTAGCCTAATGGCTGAAACATGAATTGTGATGACATAGATTAGCTAGCATTAAGCTCTTTCTGCTGTTGCAGGTTGTCTTTTACTCATCTAGTTCCAGGGTTTTGTAAAGAATGGTCACAAGTTTTTGAATATTTTTTATTTCAAGTTTTTGAAAAAAAAAAAATTAATTTGTGCTTGGACCTTCTACTTTTGATTCCAGCTAGTTATTTTTAACTTAATGAAATAATTAATAATTTACTTACACATAGCTTGACATTGGAGAGTGTGTAAAGCTTAGGCATCAATGTTGTATATAAACCAAGTACAACACAAATTGTTTAAAAGTGACTCTAGAGTGAGCACCCCTGGAAAAGAGTCGGTGTGTGTTCACTCTGGCCCCTAAGTAACACTTTGAAGTACCACCCTAAAGTTTGTCTTCATGTTTTGAGTCTTGCAAGTTGCCACATTGCATGTCTCTAGATTCCCATGCTTTTGAGAAGACATTGCAATAAAGTTAGATATGATATACCTGAGGTCTACCTATGTTGAATGCAGTACCACATATCAATTTTGTCATGGAATGGGGATTGAAATGAATTGTTATGGGATTAGGGTTAGGGTGACAATGCACTTCAAAATATACCAAATAAGAAAATATCTTGTCATCTGAACAAGGATGCCAAGACTTAAGCTTCTTCACTACTTTATAATTCTCATAGGCATACATCCAAAACATCCTTGAAACTTCTGTTCTCAACTTTCATTATTATGCTTAGAAATTTCCCACATTAAAGCTTTGCCTTTTCCCCATATTGTGGATTCATGTTATTATGCATCATGAGAAATCATGTCTCACCTAATTTTTATGATGAATTTTTTTTTTAATGATAAATATCAATGGTGCTTCATGATGAGCCTTGTAACTTATATTCGTTCAACCTTTCTAGGATTTTACTAGGATCCAAGGCAAATCCTTATGATGAATGAATTTTACATTTGTGAAAATGCACAACACAATAAAGTTATCCATATAGGACTCCTCATTTTGCCTTTTGTTTTGGGTACCCACTCATTTTCCCTTTTGAATTATCCATTAAGCTCACCCATTTTCTCTTTTGAATTATTCATAAATCTTAGCAAGTGAGGATTTTTTCTCAAAACTAACCATGAACACCCCTAAATGATCACCATAGTTTCTATTTTAATCACATTATAGTCCACCTAAATTACTAATTATCACCACATAAATTAAGGGGCTGCTTAAAGTAGAGGGTTAACTAGGGTAAAACCTACATAAGGACTACTTCAAAGGTTATTTAATGCATAATTAAGAATTATCTAAGGTGTACTAAGTGGTTGTTTAAGATAAGAGTTATCAAAAATAAACATAGGAAATTACATAAGGAATACACAAGGTGTTACATATAGGTTATTTAGGGACCTACCCTAGACCTGCCATGTTTGGGGATACCTAAGGACTATTTAAAAGGCCACATAAAGTTTACATAAAAGGATATGAATCAACCCTAGGTAGCCTTTTAAGTAAGCCCTTACATAAGCCCTATGTAACTCCCTTTTCACCTATGAATCAACCTTAGGTAGCTTTATGTATCCCATAACTGAAGTAAGCCCCTAGGTGTTTCCCTAAGTAGCTTTTTAAATAGCCCTTAGGTATCCCATATCCTAGGTAGGCTCCTAGGTAGACACTAAACATAAGCAAAACATAAGAAACAAGAAGAAACCCAAATCATCTTGGGTTGAGGGGAAATTTTGAGTTTCTTCTTTTCTTATTTTGATTTGATGTAGTCTCACTTGCATTTTGATTGTCATCTTCAATTTCAATCAAACCAAAGGTTCTATTCTCAAGTTTTATTACGTTTGCAAATACCTTTAACATTAAAATATTTGTTTGAATGCCAAGTTAATCCTAGTTGCAATCTTGAAGTCAAATTCATGGAGGGCTTTTATTCATGTGATCACAATTCATTTCAAATTGTATTTTTCATGTGGCATTCCTATTTTATAGAACTTTTCCTTGCATCTTTTGTATTCTTAAAACATGTGTCTATTAAGATTGTGAACTCCTCATATTGTTTTGTGATTTCAATCTTGAACTTGAAGACATTTCACATAAGACACTGGAGTTAGTAATACAAATATAAAACCATTTATGAATAATGCAAACTTGAATGATTTACTTAATGAAACATGTTCAACATTTCCATATGGAAAACATATGGTATGTGCAACATCAATAATTTGATAAAAAAACAAAAGATGATATTTTACAAGAAATTGATTAAAACATGTGATGATTAAAACATGATTTCTAGTCATTCAAACATGACAATGAAATAAGGGACAAAAACATGATGTACACATTGAAACAAGTCATGTTGATTATATCAAAACATGTTGAAAGGAAACACCAAAATATGTCATATCAAGATGCGCAATGGAAATATGACCATGCTTGAAACTTGATGGAAAAAAAAAATCAAAACATGACATGCAACCAAACATAACTTGAGAATTTAAAATGAAACTTGAACAACAATTAGTGAAAAAGAGAGAAAAGAGTAATGAATAAATTTTATTTTTAAAATAACAACAACAAGAGAAAGAAAAAAGACATGCATATAAACAACATATATATAAACAACATAATTTTATCTTGGCATGCATGTATCTCATGCATGCTTTGAGATACATGGATTCCCAATTGTAATTTCTCTTGCTTACAATCCAATGTTCAACAAATCAATTGAAAGGTTTAGAAATAAAAAGGTAGCCTCTAGTCTTTATAATGCAAAGATGGAATAGGTCACTTGAGTGAAGGTCACTTCACCACAAATTAAACCTGAATCCATATTGTCAACATTACATGGGTGTAACATTATAAATTGGAAAAGATTGTTGGGGAAAATTCTACTATCTTGGTTTCATGTTCAAGTTTTCAACATGACCACTATTGAATTCATCAACCATTGTAAAGTCCCTAAATCCTTTAAAATTTGGGGCTTTGCTCAAATATAACTTTTGGATCTTATTATTCATCATATTTTGTTATACCAATGCTACATTTTCTAGATACCATAAGGTACATAATAGATATTAATGTTGGGTGATTATCAATATAGGAACAAACCCCAACAATCATTAAGGGGTTTCTTAAACCCCTTTCACACTATAACTTGAAAGCCCACGATCATCAAAATAGAAAAAATTATGATAGAAAGAAAAATCATTTTAAGGTTCAAGTTTCACTTTACACAACATTGAAAGACCAAGGGACCATGGACATGTAAATGAATGAATTTTTTTTAAAATGAATACTAAATGCACGACAAATAATGTTTCATGGTTTAAATGGACTTGTTGCTAAGCCACTTGTTTGAGGTGTTAGATGGGCCTAGCAACAAGTTCATTAGACCACCCATCTCAAGGTGGGCTTGGCAACAAGCCCTTTAAACCATGCACTCAAAACACCATCATTGGTTAAATTTTGATGGTCCAAAACTCAAAAAGAAAATTACAACTTTTTTTAGAAGCAAGTTGGACATTTGTTAAACCATGAACCCAAAAAACCATGATTGATCTACAAAAAAATTCTCACGATTTTTTTCTCAAAAATGTTTAATCATTAATGATGTTAAATTTTGAAGGTGGGCATGAAGTTTGTTAACCCATGGACCAAAAATTTTGTGATTGGTTGGATTTTTCTCACATTTTTTTTTTCAAGCATTATTAAATTTTTTTTTAAAGGTGGGTGCAAAGTTTATTAAACCCATGGTCCAAAAAACTCATGATTGGTTGAAAGCTCTTACATTTGTTTTTCTCAAATTTTTAAAAAATAAAAAGGTGGGGTAGTCCATTACCCCATGGGCCAAAAAAATCATGTTTTGTCAAAAACAAATTACGTATTTTTTTCTCTTCCATGATCCATGTTGATCTTACTTGGTTGATTGTCTATGTCAAACATATTTGCTATCAGTCATTACTAGAAATGGTGGCTTATTGCGACATTGAATATGATCAATGGAATTGGACATTCCCAAAATTCACACCCAAGTTCAACTTTTGCCTCACATTTGACTTTCATGTTGATAAGGCCCCACTTTTAACTAAGGTTCTTTAATAAAAATTGTGAGGTAACTGGATTTGAAATCATCCACAACAAGGATTAACCAAATTTAGTTTTTTTAAGGCCACTTGGTGAACTACCAAGTTTTGAAAGGAATAAAATAAGGGAACAAAAGATAAAATCTTCTTACTTTCCTTAGGTAAGCAAAAAAGTTTCAACACGAAATGGACAATCGAATTTTAGTAGGATCACTTCATAACTTTCTACATATGCAAACTTGAAGCAAATACAAGGAATAAGACTTTGCAAACAACAAGACAAAATACTCACGACATACAAAAAGAAAACAACACATAGAACTTTTACATATAAAACTATGGTAAGAAAAAGGTAATTTATTCCATAAAATATTCCTCTATATAGTCTTAGAAGGTAATGAACCTTTTGTACTTCTAAGGAAAAAAAATTTAAATGATGGAATTAGCAATTAACCCAATCCCCAAAAAATTGGTCGTAAATATAACTTAGTCAAAACTAATTTTGATAACAAGGTTTTCAATAAAGAAAATTTGGTAAATGAATTTCGGTAGGGAAATTTTGGTTTCAAACAAAATCCAATAAAATATTTGTTTCAATAAAATTTACCTTCAACATCATCCCCCTTTCTAATTGGGATTGTATTAATAATTATAGTCAATATTGTTTGCACTATTTTTCCATAATTATGGCCTATGCTACATTTTCAACTTTTTCCTTAACATCTAATCCTACATCTTTCAATGTGGTAAAAGAATTCAGTGTAGTAGCAACATGGAAAACAACTAATTTCAATTGTATCAAAATAGAAACATCACCCTCCATATTGTTTCAAACCATTGGAGCCTTTTATTCATCTTTGTCTGTTTTATCAAAAAAAGTAAAATTAGTCGTGTCACCAAAAAATGCTCTAACTCCTAAAAAGCAAGGGTTTGAATTGATACAAAACCTTTTGCACCACTAAAAAATTTATATCACTAAAAATAATTCCAATATTGGAGGCCACCTCCAATTCATTAAGGTGCAATTATAGTGCAACTGCCAAATCCACCTCCATCCACATGCCTTCACTTTGCTCCTCATGGTTATGTGTGCCGAATTTGGATTTAGATATGGATTAAGCTTATGTTTTGTCGAAATTGAAAGGTGACATAACCAAATGAAGCATTACCTTTTGGTAAGTCTCTAAATGTAGCTATTACAATTCCTCATCTTTTTGATAAAACTCAAATGCATCTCAATTGAGCTCAACCGCCTAGTCTTTCCAATTCCCATTATTATGCTTGGTTTTTCTTACTCCTCCATTGGTAAAGCAAGAGTTTTTCCTTCTTGAAAGCATACTCCATTTTCAAATTGTCGAGTTTTCCATTTGATTGTGGCAAAGATTGATGAGTTCAACCTTCTATCACAATGTTTTCATCTCCATCTCTAAGGCCTCAAGTTCCTTTATAACCATGCCCGGATTTTACCTCATCTCCTTTAAGTCTTGCTATAGCAATTAGAGTTTTTTGGTGGATTGCTTCAACTTTAGTTGTACTACTTTTATGTTTTTTCAATAAACACTTCGTTTTGGCCCTCCAACCACTCCACCTTCACCTTTGTCATTTTGAATAGCTTGTTGGCCAATCTCAAAGATTGTTCGACAATCTTTTGATTGGTTTGTTCCTTTCAAAAAAAATGTTTTAACATAGCTTGTTTTGAATCGACGGAGCCTAAAATCTTACCAATTTTGGTAAGCCATTTGTGCAATTCGATTAATTCATTTCGAAAGTTGGAGTTTTTGGTTTCCAACTCCTTAACTTTTTTCTTTATGCTTTCCAAATTTTACAACTCAACTTACAGATGTTAAATGGTCAGAGCATCCCACCAATTAATAGTATGTAATTGGTCTTTCAAATATCAACTATCTCCTATAGGCTCTTTTGCAACAGCTCCTATGTAAAGTTATTTTGGTTGTGGCCAACTAAAAAGCCTTTGAAATGTTGCCCATGATTTGGGCAAAAAAATTTAAATGGAATAAATGGTCCTCCAAAGATTTCAACGAAGATAGAATTGAAGGAACCATTAATGGTTTGGTTCCAATGGGAGGTGGAAAAAGTTTGCTTTGTACCAAAAAGGAAGTGTTAGGGGGTCGGTAATCTTATGTTGTCTCTCTTGAATTATGTGGCAAAGTTCCATCAAAAAATATTTAGGTGGAATATCCGATTTTGGTATGTCCTTTATTAGAATTGTTTCTCCCTCTAGGTGACAATGCAACTAACTAAAAAGGTTTGTGAGAATTTTAGTACATGCATGCATCAAATTGAATTTCAATGGAAGCCTTGCACCAAAAACTTGTTCAAACCGAATCAAACTTGGATTTTATGTTATTCCCTTCTTGCAAGAACTTGATGTTTTCAATGATTAATCAATGAAAGTGCACTTCCCTAATGATGATATTAGATCCTAGTATGATGTCGCCCTAAGTTCTAGGATCATAAAAACTAGTACAAAAGTTGGCAAAATTTTCGATTATTGTGAGGTTTTTGGTTGGGAACTCATCCCACCAACTATTCAAAATCTTCCATCTCCTTGTTTAGATCAATGGGTGCATGCTAAAAATGCATTTCCAAACTTTGTTGCCTCTTACAACCTAAGTTTTCGATGTTGTCCAAGCAACATCTTCATCCCCTTCCTCAAAATTTGATAATATAAATCTCAAGTCTATTGGAAATTAATTCCAGAATAAGATGTCAATGACTTGGGCAATGCCAAATTCAATGTTATTTTTATTACTTCGAACTTTGTTAGTGTTAAAAAATCTTGTAACCTAGTATAAAGATTGGTATTCTTAGTTTACCTAAATTCCTTATTCATCCAACACTACGAAACTCATCATTTTTTGGCTATGTAGGTAATCGCATGCCCTTCAACAAAATTACTTGAATTATTGCCAATAATTTGGTTGTATACATTCCCTTGAGATTGGAACCTTCCATTGTTCTCAATCGACAAATGCTTTTAGTGAAACAATTTCTAGTAGATAGCCACCTCCTTTTCCTTTCCTCTTTCCTTGTCCTTGTGCTTGGCTGGCTTTATTAATAGCTTGGTGATACTTAATTCAAATATGTGGAACATCTTGGCCACCATCTTTTCAGTTATGAAAATTAAAATTCCTTGGACAATTGATTTGATGATGTCTAAATTGAAATGGATGATGGCCTACAAAAACTCTTTCACTAGTGTTCAAATGGAACTCAACTGAATACAAAACAAACCAAAAATGTTGACATGTTTGGCCCATTCAACACCCCTCCTAGTGATCCATTGTTAGAACTTGTTCATTTCTGAAAAAATGATTTTTCCCTTATCAAAAAGTGTCACCATTTTTTCTCTTTTCTTTTCTTTTCAATCTATTTTTAGTGCAAGGTGACTACTTCCTAGTTCCAAATCTAGACTTTCCTTCCTTTTCATTCTCTTAGCCATGTCCTTGTTAATGTTCCCTTTCATTTTCACCAAAAAATTGGTATAAAATTTAACAACATAACAATAGCGAAAAAAAAGAGTGAAACTAAATGAACAATGCTTCTTTTTATACCAAAGTTCGAATACCATAGTTGCAAAAATTGTTTTGTGGGTATGGATGAACCCTTTCTGCCTTTCTAGCATTGTTTTGGTGAGCTGGATGAAATAACACCCTATCATGATTACCCCAACTTCCTCTATAAATCTACCACAAGTAATTATATGATGGAATCTCCTTTTGTGGATTCCATACGTAAATTCCTCCATACCAATTCCAAGTAGGATTGTTCAAAACCTACTTTAGTTGATTATGGGGTGGAATATTTTATTGAATATTCCAAACCAAAATTATTCCTAATGGATTCCAATACGAAATTTGTTGCAATACCAAAACTTGTAGCTATTTTGTTGAAAATGTATTGTTTAGTGAAATTCTTTCTTTTCGGTTAGTTTCTATCAAAATCATATTGATTGGAAATTGTTGCCAATTCAATAGTTTAGTATTCTAGTTTGTTGATGCGAAAAATATTTTTTTGATTCATTGTGATTTTTGGTGTAGATTGATTTTTGATAGAACCATCTTGAAAGCCTTATAATAAGTCCTCCTTGTGCTTTCACCCCCTTTTGATGGTGGCTTCCAATCCTTTGGGAGCTTTATCGAAGTATCAGTAGGGTTTTAACTTATTGATGTTCACCAAAGTGGGATTTGGTTCAAACTTGTCAATGTTGACAAGTAGTACATTATTATTTGGGAGACAATATTGTATTTTATATGGGCCAAACCATTATCTTTAAACTTTCCAATGTGTTTTTTTCTACCCTTTGGAAACCAAAAAATTGTGTCCCCCATAGAAAAATTCTTAATTTTGTGGTTTTGTTGAGCCCATAATCCCCTATTCCACTGTCTTGTACTTATCTAATTTGCTACCTCTTGGTGGGTGTCATCCAAGTGCTCTAATTTTTCCATGCGACTAATGAAAATACTAGTGGGGGAGAAATCTCGATCTAAATGTGAATTGCTTGTGGGTAGCAAATATTTTATTACATCAAAGGGCAAAGGCCATAAACCAGTTGAAACATATGCATCCAATGGTCACAATAAATGTTGTGTGGTAAACATATAAGACCATGTGTAAGTGTTCATCCCAATTTCAATGGGGTTTTCATTCACTAGCTTAGTAAAAAGTGAACCAACAACTTTGTTGGTGGATTATGCCTATCCATTACCTTATGGGTAATAAGTGGTCAAGGTCGTATGCCATAATAGAAAATGGTGTGTAAGAATTTCAATGATATTGTTGATAAAATGAATTCCTTGATCACTTATTAGAATAAACAAATAGCGAAACCTAGTGAAAATAAACTCATAAATAAATTTTGTTGTCATCGTTGTTGTATTAGTGTATAACACATTTGCTTCTATCTACTTAATAGCCTTGTTACCAAAATATATTTGTTCCTAGTATATCTATTAATTAGTTTGATTGGACTGACAAAATCCAATCCCCATTTCATGAAGGCATTACAAGAGAATGTGAGTTTTTATAAGGTCCAACATGATTGAAATGCCCACATTGACAAAGGGGGATGGTCATTTTAACTAAAGGCTTAAAGCATGAAAAACAAAAGTTATTTTTTATTGAGACATTTGACTAAATTAACCTTTTTAATTATGTGACAAACCAAACATTTAGTCAAAAGGTCAGAGGTCCATCAAAATGAACAAGGCTTAATCAAATTGGCCATATTTAATAACCATTGTGATTTACAATTAGTCAAATTGGCCATTCTTATTTGATATTTAGTCAAATCAACCATACTAATTTGGTTATTTAACCTATAAGTTTATTTTCCATAAGCTACATGCCAAACTTAAATTCATAGCTAATAGGCCTTAAGTTAAGCATATTATAAAATTTATTAAACTACTCACATGTAAGTACTTAAACTTAATACATTAATTAGTAAATATTTAATAATTGATAGTTAATATTCAAATTTATGATTAAAATAATATATAATTAATTTATCCACCAACTTGTTAATTGATTAATTATCATTGATATTGAATTTTCAATTTTATTAAAATTTTTGGTTAATATTTGATAGTATTTTCTAATAATTAATAGTAGTCAATATATAATTATAAATAATGATTGATAAATGATTATTTAAAACCAATTTGTTAGTTAATAATAAAATTTAATTTATTAATTCATAATAGATAATAAATATTATTATTTAAAAACATTAGTTATTAATAGTAAATTATTATTTAATGTTTAATTTCTAATATTTCACAAGAAATATTAAATAATTATTAATTAATAGTAAATAAATAGTTAGTAGCTTAATAGCTTAGGTTTATAAGGTAAGTAGCTTAACCTAAACCACCTAGGCCTATTAGGTATGTAGTTAACCTAAGCTATGCCACCTAGGCCTACTATGTATGTAGCTAACCTAAGCTACACCACCTAGGCCTATTAAGTAGGTAGCTTCATTTATTGGGTAGGTAACCTAAACTTAAACCTACTTAGTATGCCTAGGCTAGATTTATTAATAGGTTGGTAGGTACCTACATAACCTACTAAATAACATAGGCATCGATAGCTTACTAAGTAAGTATAAACATAGACCTAATAGGTACCTATAAAACCTAGTAAATTGTAACCTAGATGTTACCTAGGTATATGCATTTATTAATAGGTACCTCTTACCTATTTAAGCTACCTTACTTATAACTTACCTATTTATGTAAGTAATGTAAAAATTTCAAGTTCATTTAGTACAATATACATGTTAAAAAAAAATTCATGGAAGTTGATTACAATATGTTGTTCCAAATCATGTTCATTACAAATATGTTGTCCAAGAGAATCACCTTTTAAGGTGGTTAAAAACTTGACTTTTCAACGTAGAGGTGAGGAGTTCAAATCCCCACACTTGCAACCTAGGTTACCTTGGTTACTTAGGTGACCTAATTAGATAGCCTAGGTTGCAAAAGCTACTAAACCACCTAACCTAGGCTACTTGGCCTAACCTAAAGAACCAAGGGCATTTGGCCTAGCATAAATGGCTTGGTCTAGCCTAGGTGGCTAAGCTAGGTGGCCTATCTTAGCCTTAGGACATAGGGTTAGTAGCTAAATAAATAAATAAACTTTTGGCATTAATTATTAGGTTTATTAATTAGGTAGGTAGTAGGTAGGTAGGGTAATTGATTAATATTTTCATATCATGTTTAAATAAAATAATTTAAATAATATCTATTTTTGGCCATTGCCCAAATTATATTATTATCATGGTGGTTTAGTAAAAAAGACCAACGACAAAGACCTAATAAAAACCGTTGGGTCCAAATTGACTTGTCCAAAATGGATTTTGGTCAAGTTGGACATGGGGGGAAAAAAATCATATAGGGGGTTTTTAAGGTAAAAAAAAACTTAGTAAAAAAGACCAACGACAAAGACCTAATCAAAACTGTTGGGTCCAAATTGACTTGTCCAAAATGGATTTTGGTCAAGTTGGACATGGGGGGAAAAAAACCATATGGGGGGTTTTTTTTATTGAAATTCTTAGTTAAAAAATCCATATTTTTTATAGTGAAGGTTTTGTTAGCAATGAAGTTACCAATTTTGTTATGCTATTATGTATTAAATTCCTTGTTCAATGATAATTATCACAAGCCTGACAATATTGGAAAACATTTTTATGCATCTTGGGCCACCAATACATAGCATCCAAGATCCTTCGAACTATGATTTTGGATGATAAATGTCCACCATCAACTCCCTCATGCATTTCTTCTAACATTATGGGTATTTTCGAATCCTCAAGGCAATGTCTCAAAACTTGGTTTTAACTTTGACAATATTATTTTCCTTATACCAAAAAAAAGCATGAACCTTTCAAAGGTAGTTTTTTCTTTTGCTTTTGACTATATAGTGAACCAAAAAAATTTAGTAATGAAGTGTTCATAAATTTCCTATAACCATAGTGGTTGTAAGAGGAATAAAATAATGTTCAATGTTTTGTCTAATATTCCACTTTGTTTTGTGAGATCAAACATTTGGGATAATGCATCTACCATGGAGTGAAATCTTTTTGTAATAAATTAGTGAAAAATCATATTCCAAGAAAATAAGTAGGCACCTTGCTAATCTCCTTGAAACTTGGGGTTTCTAAACAAAATATAACAACATCATATGGTCCACATAAAAAATAATTTGTGGAGAGCATACACCATTGCAAATGCCTCCCTTTTAGTTGTCATATAATTTTGTTCAATGTTGTTGAGTAAACATGATGCATAGCCAAATCGATTAGACGCAATTTCCAATAAGGTTTTGTGCCAACATAACCTCAACTACCAAATTAAAAATGTCTATGTGAACATGAAATGTGAGGTCCCAATGAGGTGAAATCAAGATTGGTGCATCCATGTATCATTACTTGATTTCTCCGCAAGCATGTTGGCATTTTCTTGTCCATTTGAAAGCTTTTGTTTTTCATAAAAGCTTGGTAATGGGAACCATAATGAAAACAAAATCCTTGATGAGACATTGGTAATATTGTGCCATGCCATTGAAAACTTGAATGTCCCTAGGTGTTTTTGGTGTAAGCATGTGAACAATAGTCGAAATTTTCTTTAAATTCAATAACTTGCCTTCTTTAAACACCACATAACCCAAGATTATGCCTAAATGCACTACGAATGTGCGATCTTCATGGTTCAAGCTTATACCAAATTTTCTACATTTATCAAAACATAGTTTTAACTTTGTTAAATGGGTGTCTAGGTTGTTGAACATGTTGAAGTCATCTAGGAATAGTTTCATAAACAATTTAAGATAGTCCTTAAAAGTTGTATTCACCACCCATTGATAAGTTGGTGGAAAATTCTTGAGCCGAAATGGCATGGCTACCCAAATGAAAGTTCTCCAATTGGTGATGGATGAAGTTTTGTACATGTCTTTAGGGGCGATCATGATTTGGTGATAACTGAAAAATCCATCCAAAAATGAACAAACCTTATGACCTATTATTTTGTCCAAAACCTCTTAAGTAAAAAGTAAAGGATATGGATTTTTCTTGGTTGTAGCATTGAGTCATAAAAAATCCATGCAAATTTTAAACTTGTCATTGTTTTTTGTACAATGAAAATTATTGACAACCAAATAACTTCCTTGATCAGGGAAATGAAAGTCACATTTAAAAGCTTGTCCAAATCTTGTTTAACTATTGTAACATAATTTGGGTTCATTCGGTACCTTACTTAATGAACAAGTGGAATGGTTGTGTCGAGTTTAATACAATGTTGACCAATACATGGTGGAATTCTTTTGAGATCGATATAATTCCAAGTGAAAATATCTTAATATTCCCAAAACAATCTTCAATGTTCTTTGCATCTAGTTCATCCAATGTTGCATTTAGTTTTATTGTTTGAAGGTTGTCAATACACTTTTAGAAATTTTGGGTTTTGCAACTATTGTTTACAACAAAAATCAATTGCATGCGACACATACAACTGCAAATTTGTGTATTTGTTTAAAACAAGTTGCACATGACATTTAGTTGCATGCAACAGTACATATGCAACATGTACATATGGTGTTAATATACATGCTTATCCATACATACTAATCCAAATGTAGTTGCACCTTATGTGTAACTATCCTTGCAACTATAATGTAATTAATAAAAATATGACATGTGTTTAAAAGTTGGACAACTAGTTTGTGGACATGTGTCACTATTTAATTATTTTTATGTTTTCAAAATTAAAAAATCATTGGATTAATTTCAATCATTAAAGTTTTTGCCATAAAGATGACGACACGTAACACACATGGAATGTTCATTAACCATTTGACACATGTCCATTAAAAAAAAACACCAATTATATAGTGACATGTGGCAATTAAGGCCTACCTTGTTTTTAAATTTTAAATATTAATTAATAAAATCTAAATCGTCCAATTTATGGCTAACAATATGTTAACACATGTTGTCTAAATAGGTAGGTAATTATTAAACCCTATTAGGTAAATAGGTTTGCTTAGGTATGTAAGTAGGTTGAGCATAACTAGGTTGAACATAACTAGGTTTAAGCTATTTATTTTTAAGATTAACCATTTCATAAAGGTCAAGTTTTTTAATTCATTCATCCCCAATGGCATTTGGTATTCCGTTATTACAAAGTTATTGGTCCTAATTATATACTGAGCCAAATAGAATGGAAGCCAAAGGATTTGGGATAAAAAATTCCATTGCAAGCTTCATGAACCAACTTAGTTGCACATTAAATGCATCTAATGTATTAGAATATATCAACTAGGGGAAGGTTCTGTTGCTTCTAATTTCCAAACAAAACTTGAAGCCCTCCTCTTGGCATGTTCAACACATTAAGAATCGTCGAAAATGGATTAGAAATGAGAAAGTTATGGGCATCAAAAACTCAAAAAAACCATTGAACACTACAAAGGCCAATTCTTAAACACCCAAAAAGTTCCTTTTATGTTGTTTTTTTGCTATTAAAGTTCTAACATGATTTGTAAAACTTCATATGGTGTTCCTATAACACTTTAAATTGTTTAAGATGAATAAGAAATTAAAAAGTTATGAGGTTTGAAAGTAGGAGGGGTCTAAAGAAAGAAAAAAAAAAAAAAAAAAACCTTTTGTAACTTGGAAAAAAACTTATTTTTCTTATTTTTCATGTTTTTCTTCTTGTTAATTTTTCATTATTCCTTGTCTTTTGTAGTTCAAAGATGATTTTAGGATATTTTTAATAATTATGATTACTTAATCAAAATACGATTTTAACATTATTATCTAGTTTAAACTAGTAATTAGCTTAAGATGTTTATGTATTTGTAGGTTAATTCATGTAGCCTATTTACATTAATATTTTAACATAAATAATAAAATTTAAATATATAATACCTATTGATTATATATAAAAAAATTGATTATCATTATATTATAATAGACATTTAATTAATAATTATGAATATTTATAATAAATTTTAATATTGTTATATTAATTGATTCTGAATATTTTTTTGTTTAATATAATTTACATTTTCTGAAAAATATTCCATATAAAATAAATTCAAAATTTTTTACTTGCCGAAACAAATATTTAAATATATTTGACAAATAAAATTAGAAAACTTGCAATATATATTTAAACCATGGTTTAGTTTAACTTAATTTAATTTAATATAATTTAGTTTAGCCATAATTATTTTAGCCTAACTTAATTGATCCATAATTGGTTTGGCCTAATTTAATTTAGCCATAATAAATTGATTGTAATTTATGTTAGCCATAAATATATTAGCCTAATTTAATTTAACCAAGGTTAGTTTAACTTTTTTGTTTATTTAACCTAGGTTAGTTTAAATTAACTTTAGTTAGCATGGGGTTAACATTAATATTAAAGGCACAAAATATTATTATACATAGCATATTTAAATATATTAAGTATAATAATTTAAGTATGTATTAATTTAGGCAATTATTTTTATGACATGTGTCCATGTTGTACACATCTAGTTACACATTAGTTGCACACACAATTGTATGGCTAAAAAATTATACAATACCAAATTTATAGTTGTAAACATGATCAAGATAGTTGCAAATGACAACCAGTTGCATGCTAGTTGCATGCCAGTTGCATAGTGACTAGTTGTAAACGACATGATTTCTAGTAATGATAATTTCCAAATTAAGGAGTCATATTTGGTGATCCTCAAGTAAAATCTAACGAACAATATCCAAGTGATGTGTGATGGGGTAGTATCCACTTAAATCTATCTAAAGTGTGAGAAATTGAATATAAGATTTTCAATATTGTCACAGATGCCAATGCCATTGAATTCATTCAATTGAATGTTCATCCATGATTTGTGATAAACTTGTACCTAATTTTTAGTTTAGTTTCAGTTCATATTTTGTTAGCTTCTAGTTAAGTTTTAGTTCACTTCCACTTGATTCATAATTCATCTATAATTGACTTTTAGTTTATTTTTAATTAAGTCTTAGCTCACTTCTAGTTTACATTTAATCCACTTTTAGTTAACTTTTAGTTCATTTATAATTAACTTTTAATTCACTTCTAGTTAATTTTTGGTTCATTTTTAATTAATTCTTAGTTCACTTCTAATTAACTCATAGTTCATTTTCAATTCAGTTATAATTAATGTTTAGTTCCCTTTAAGATCATTTCTAGTTAATTCTTATTTCATTTCTCATTAACTTTCAATTCAATTTTAATTAAGTCTAAGTTCATTTTTAATTGAATCTTAATTCATTCATAATTCACACATGGATGCACATGTGCGCAAATGGATGAACATGGGCCACATGTAGATTGGAAGTTTTTTAAAAAACTTCTTTGAACTAGGTGCCCAAAGGGTATAAATAAAGGTAGAATCTCCCGTTATCTTTAGTTTGTTCAACACCAATTTTATTTTTGTTTTTTGTTTTACACTAACATCTTGTTGGATTCTTATTTCACAAATGTTGTTTTTTTGTTCCTATTTTTTTTGTTTCATGATTTAGATTTGGAACTAAATTTGCTTTGTTCTTGTTTCGATTAAAAAATCTTGTAGACACTGCTACATATTGTGCCTTTTTGCAAAGGGCCAAACCAAAAATCTGAAGGTTTTGCGAAAGAAAAAAAAAACGTGAAGGGTTTGCGAAGGAAAAAAAACCTGCCA
>Ga0209208_10003657_pt1 | contig 21998 bp, 15 predicted proteins | sample S1TSphfallax_3_FD_187694 | JGI IMG/M metagenome (GOLD analysis project Ga0209208, IMG submission 187694) | Host-associated microbial communities from peat moss isolated from Minnesota, USA - S1T2_Fd - Sphagnum fallax MG (SPAdes) (version 2) | ecosystem: Host-associated > Plants > Peat moss >...
GGGGGGGGGGGGGGGGGGGGGGTTGGGCTACTAAACTAACTAAGGAAACAAGAATAGCACAAACAAGAGAAGAACAACAATAAAGTCTAGGCTAGTAAGTACTTGAGCCCGTTAGAATAAAAGAAACACCAACACGAGAAGACAACAACATTGGCACAAGAATAATAGTAGTAACACATAGAAATAACAACATAACAAGGTGAGAAGGCAATAATATCTATGCAAAAAGAAAAATAACGTAAATGTGGGAAGGGCAACAACACAACTACAAGAAAGGTAACATCATGAACATGGGAAAAACATAATCACCAACATGGGAAGGAAACATCACCAACATGAGCAAGCATCAACACCAACGAGGGAAACTAACAATACCAATGTGAGAAAAACACAACCAATGGATAAAAGCAACGCAAAAAAAAACATGAAAAGAACAAAGCAAGAAAATGAACCCTAAAATGGAATATGATTTTGAAAACCAAATGGAAGTTCTCTAAGAAAACATGTTCAATTCTTCAAAAAACATTTGTGATAAAAGAATTGATTCCCCTACTTGGTTTTCATTCATGTGAGAACCGAAAGTTCACTTTAGTTTTCACATGTAATGGTGTCAACCAGTTTTCATAATGAAAATTGGGCTAAAAAACAAGTGATGATTTGAAAATTGTTCAACACTAATGATAACCTTTACTTCATATTTTACAGTGGGTAAAACCCATGGGTGGGAAACATTCCAAAAATGTGGAACTAGACCTAGATGTTATTGTTTTGTCCCAAGCCTTTTATTTTGGGAATGCCCCCAACCAAGGGTTTTATCCTACCTAGAATGAGATGCAAGGTTTTATTTAAGTGTTCATTCTTTGGACACATGACTTCTAAGTTTTTCCCATGCTATGGAAAAGAAACTTTTGGACAATAAATCCTCTCCTCATTGTGGTTGAATTGAAATATAAACATCCCATATAAGCTAAATGGATTAAATTTCATTTTGAACTTAATGTTCAATTATGTATGATGGGAATGAAAACCATTGTACATATAACTTTACATGAGTGTTGTATAGAAACGTTTCTTTGAGAGTGGTGTATCAAATTACTCTATCAGAATTGTATATGCCACATGAAATTACCAAAGTGATGAGAGGTAGTTGCATGTTGAAATACTTTTCAAGATTTTTTTAAAGCAATAACATTCCCAATTAGATTTTGCATCACAACACATGCCTTTTCTTTCTTGCAAGAGTTTGACCAACTTTGGCTTTTAGGAGTTTGAACATCCTATCAATGTCTACATAATGTTTGAGGTTTATAAAAATTTCAAGTGGTAAGGGATGCAATGGAAGGAGTTGGGTTCATGTAGACATTCTTTATATTGCTTTTGCTTTTCATAAGAAGTGGGGCACATATTTTAAACTCCCCATGATTTGTTTTAGAAACTCAATTTTTTGTCAATTGATTGATGCTCATTCCACTTTTTTGTGGCACAAGATTCTTGCATGTTGTGTTGAATGTTTTGTTCCATTGGGGGTTTTTTAGTTTTTAAACAAGCTAAGAATTTTATAGTTTTAGGTAAAGACTCCAAGACACAAAAATTTCAAATCCTTTTTGTTCATGTTTTATTATTTCTTCAATTTTCTTTGTGTGTTACACAATGACATCAATGTTTTTTATATCTTTTTATTTTTCAAAAAAAATTACATAGTTGAAATGGCAATCATCCATAAGACGATTTGCAATATTTGACTATAAAGAATGTGAATGTAAAAAAATGAACATCCATTTATATTTTGAATGTTTATTGGAACCAATGTTATATTTTTTTGGTGAATTTTCACCAAATGGTAGCTTTTTATTCAAAAGGCAAAAAATTCAAAATGTTCTTATGTTTTAGTTGCCAAAACTTGAAAAACTAAACTTGAAATTGTCTAAATCATGAAATTTATGTTACATTCTAGTAGGTAGCCAAAATTATAAAGATGTTTCACATTTTTTATTTAATTTTCTTTATAGCCAAATTTAGATAAATCATCTTATGCATGATTGTACTTTCAACTCCATCAAAAGTTTCAAATCATAAACATTGGTTTGTAGCTTAATATAAAATCGAGCAATTTTTTAAAAGCATCAAAAAAATTAATCAAAATTTGGATTTATAAAAAATTCAAAGAACATTCACCATTTGGTGAAAATTCATCCAAAAGAAAAGAAATACAAAATATCATCCATGGGTAGTAAAGTTTCAAAGAATTTGTTAAGTGATTTGGTTACAAATGTTTTGTTGGTTGGATTCCAAACTCAATAATGTCTATTTGAAAACTTGTAATTAATAAAAGCATTGTCCACACGTTCACATTTTTTTAATTGAATTATAATTTCAAAAATTTCAATTGAATACATTAAAAAAAAAACCCAATAATGCCAATCAAGATATTGTTATTCAAGTACAATATTAATAATTAAGTGGTAGTTATGCAATGAATTAACATATTTTTATTTCAAATTAAAAGAAAGTAAATAAAATTTATACATGTGTCAACTCTATAGAAATTTGTATTAAAACCAATGGCTTTAGTTTTCAAAAAAATACATTGGATATTTCCAAGAAATACCAAATTCTGTAAAAACTAAAATACATGTAATAAAATAATAGTCTACACACAAAGTCAGATACGTATTTTTTTAATACCCAAATTATACATACGAGCAACTTGGACTTGACCGATTCTGTTTTCAGAATCGACATGGACCAAATTACGACTCTCTGTCAACAGAATCGGTCTAGTGTCAATTCTGTCCTGTAATAATGACCTAAATTTCTGCAGAATCTGCACCTTCTGAAGGAGACGGTGATTAGGGTTTGGAGCCGCCATCGCCATTTCCTCTTTCGCTTTGTGCAAGCTTTCAGTGCGCCTGCGCATTTCTGTCTCAGCCTGCTCGCCCGCCTGCTCGCCCGCCTGCTCGCTCGTTTACGGCGCCCGAGAATCATATCGACACAATGGTAAGACCTTCTCCCCTGCTATCATCTTCACGTCTGAAATTATTTTCTTGTTTTCCTGGTTTGTTGTTTCGGGAAATGGAGGTTTATTAAGTTTTGAGGACTCCTTTTGCGACATGGCGGGTTTTGATTGTTTCCTCTTATCTGGTTAATCTTTTGGATCGAGGTTTTTTCGTTGCTGATCGCTTTTCTAAGTAGCCGTTTTTTTCTCGTCCACTTCTTGATATTTTTTGCTTGCTGTGCCTTTTTTTATTATTATAGTTTTTTAGGGTTCATGTTTTTCTTTGCTCCAGCATCGCTTTTGTAATGGCGTTTATAAAGAGGGGTTTCATTCTTTGCTTGAATAAACGGTGATTGCTGTCATGGAATTCTAATTAGGTTTTTGTTTTGGTGATAATGATTTCAGTCGCTAATTGCAAACGAGGACTTCCAGCATATTCTGCGAGTGCTCAATACCAATGTTGATGGAAGACAGAAAATCATGTTTGCCCTGACCTCCATCAAGGGAGTGGGCCGACGGTTTGCAAACCTGGTCTGCAAGAAGGCGGATGTGGACATGAGCAAACGGTATGTTGTATGTTCTCTCCGGGTTCGAATCTTCATCTCTGTTTTCAGTTTCTGTATCTTACTCTTCATGTCAAGTAATCTTACTGTGAACCTTTGAATCAGTTGTTAGGTTATGTAGCCTATTTCACCAGTTATCAATATATGTTTGTCATCTTACAAGGTCTGCCAAAATAGTGAAAGGTGCTAGTCTTGCTGTTTTTTTATTGATCAGGCATTTATGCATAGAGACTTAAGGATGTTAGGGTTCTTGCAGAGTGTGGACAACCACATCATTAAAAATTCAGTTGTTGTGAATGTGGCTACTTTTGCAACCAGAAGATTTTGAAACCCTAGGGGTGGAATATTCTCCAATCATTTTCATCTGAAGACAGCCTCTCATGAATCCTTGTTGTGTTTGCTTCTTCTTTCCCTATTCCTGACCTGAACTTTTGTATGTTGACAGTGCTGGAGAGTTGAGCGCTGCAGAGCTTGAGAATCTCATGGTGATTGTGGGAAACCCACGCCAGTTCAAGATTCCAGATTGGTTCTTGAACAGGAAGAAGGATCACAAGGATGGGAGGTATTCACAGGTTGTTTCCAATGCCTTGGACATGAAGCTCAGGGATGATCTGGAACGCCTAAAGAAGATCAGGTATGCTGCATGAATCCTGTCCTAGTGAGTGCCCTGCTGCATTTTTTGACAACCTTCTTGTGGAATGGGATAAGTTCCTTGAAGAATGTCACTGCTGGCTGAGACATTGTGAATGGGAATGGGGTTGCAGAAACCATCGTGGTCTTCGCCATTACTGGGGCTTACGTGTGCGTGGGCAACACACCAAGACCACAGGACGGCGTGGGAGAACCGTTGGTGTGTCCAAGAAGCGATAATGGGTGTACTGTTTTTTTGGATGGCAGTTGGGAGTCTTTGTTCCCTTCTTGTCTGATATATCAGCTGATTGGACTGACTGGAGGATTATCAGGATCAATATGGTTAATGCTGTTTTTACAACTTAAGAAACCAGGGTTTCAGATTTTGACTTGTTGTGCTTGGATTGGATTCATCCTTCTGTAGGTACTGTGTAGCTCTACATTCCTGGTTCTAACTATGAGAATTCTTTGCATGTGTTAGCTCTTGGAAGCAGAAAGAAAAGATTCTCCTAATTATTGCTTCCCTCTGTTTGCAGAAAAAATTCCTACTCCTCTTGACCCTTGTGGCAGATTAGATATCAAGGTTTTGTGGTGACCATTCTAACCTGCTCCATTTCCATTTTGGTAACAACTGGGTTGTATCATCAACATCAATGGTACAAAGGTAAAACATTAATCATGAGAAAACACAAAAATCATTCTGGGCGTGTCGGGTTGTTTGTCCCTCAGTGGCAAGTGATCCATAATCTTGAAAAGGCAGCTGTTCTTCCACTCAGCAAAATTTCAACAGTCTTTCAGCAAGTTAGGACTAAGTAATTCATTTTCACTTAGAAACTGGTTGCAAAGATACAAGATGGATGGAGGGTAATTAGGATCCAGGGATTATATTGAAGGCACTGTTACATGGTTCCTGTTATTTGCACTGTTATGTGGATTCTGTTATCTTCACTTTTTCCATGACATGAAGCCTAAGTACCCAATATTTGTAAGTTTTACAACCACCAAAAAATATACATACGGGAATGTTTTTCAAGTTTATGTACTCTCTCTTGCCTCATTCCTAGAGCTTGCAAAACTAACAAAAGAAAGTGTGTACCTAACTTGCAAGCACACTCTGTACTGCATCAAGAATAAGAGCTTGCAATTGTGAGAAGTTAGCCAGCCCCTGGAGCTGAAAATGGCTGGTGGTAGGGAGGGAGGTATCCAGGAGGAGCATGAAGATCTACCTATCTATCAATCTATCTGAAGAGCACTTCGGGGTAATCATCTACAATGTGCAATCAACTGTATGGAATTCTGTACATAAGAATAAGGAATCAATCCTTGTGGCAAGCAAAGAAAGGAATTCCTTGAGGAAATTGTATTTTATGTACAACATTTTTAGATTCGTGATTTTGTGTTTTGGGAACGATGATCTTGAGTGGGACCAAGTGGAGCAGCGAATTGACTCCGAGTTTTCGGCACCTTTGCTGAAAATTGGAGTTAGGGTTAGGCTTTGCTTGCTAGCTGGCTAGCCAGCAGCAGCTGTTGCACAATCCGTCTTCTTGAAGCCGACTCGTGAGTTGCTGAGGTCGAAGTTGATGAGGAAATTTTGTTGTTGAACGTTGCCGATGATGACCGCAACGCAAATGGAAGGCGGCTGCTGGAGTGGGCCTGAGTTCATAAATGCCAGGCAATAGAGCTCGTTTGTTCCAGGGTCGAAAGGACCGATGATCACGTTGTGGAAGTCCAGTTCCATGTCCACATTTCCTTCGAACTGCAAAATCACTGGCGGTATCCCTGACTCTTCTGATATGCTCTTGTGATGGGAGGAAGATTTGGGAAGCAGGAAGCAAGTTTGTAAGCCGCCGGGAATTAGATCTGACCATGGTGGTGCAGCAGCAGCAAGCAGCTCCAGCTTCGCTTGCTTGAGAATGGCATCTTGCAACGGGAGGTAAACTTGCTCAGGAAGGAAGGAGATGTAAGTCCCGGAATCGATGATGGTCCCGCCGCCGCCATTTGGGTTGAGCTCCATTGCAGAGAAATCGATGGGAAGTTGTTGCTTTCCGACTCTGATGCCCACCAAGCTCACGTAGTAGAAGCCTGGAGCTTTTCCTGCTGTGTTCAGCATGGAAGTGTATGCGAAAGCGGAAGCGGGCTGATCCACTGCTGCTGCTGCAGATCCGCTGCTAGTGCTGGATCCGAACACGAGAGCGCTTGTCGCATTCGGAGTCTTCATCCGGTCGATCATGCAATAGGAAAACGAAACACCCATTTGTGTTGCGAAGGAGAACGTCCCTCTGTCAAGACCCAGAAGCCCGGAACTCCCTACAAACAGACCCTGGTTCAGTCTCCCACATCCGAAGATCACTTCCTGCGCTGCAACGAATGCGGATCCGCTGCTGCTGCTGATGCTAGACTCCATTGTGAAAGTCTCGGAGGACAAGGAACCCCAAGTGTCGCTACCATCGCCGTAAGTCGCAGCATATGCGCAGGTGCCATCTCCTTGAGAACACACATTGCTCACTCCATCCGTGATATGGCAATTCTTGTTGTTGCAATCGAAGACGGTGTAGGAGCTCGACTCGTTGGGATCGTAGATTGGGAGTATCTGGTTGTAGCAGACGACGCAGGGAGTGCACTGCACCCAGCTGATTTCGCTGCCGGTGTCGACTGCGAGGAGCACCTCCTGAGGAGGGTTTCCGAGCTTCAAAGACACGAAATACTCTTGGCCTCCTCCACTGGCAGGACTTGACAATAAGCCGCTTGCAGAAGCAACAGCAGGAGGAGCAGCATTGATGAGACTTGTAGCTGCAGAAGCTTGTGCTACTACAAACTGATAAGCATGAGAATTCTTCAGTCCAAATTTTGCAACAACGCGACTGTTGAGGTAGCGTACTCGTGACTTGCTTCGAGCTATGGCGTTGGCGACCAGCTGAGGCAGCTGCTGCTGGGCGGGGGGGACGACTGCAAGTCCAAGTGCGAGAGCTACTTGTTCTCTGTGCATCAACTTCAAGCTCACAGCTCCATGATGCGACTTGGACTGATCCCAGTCAGTCTTCTTGGAAGCCCATTTCTCGCTGTGTCCTTCAGCAGCTGCTGCCGCCGCCACAGCATCTGAGGTGGAAAGGCTAAGACAAAACGTAGTCAAGAATAGAAACACTGTTGCAATCCAACATCGAGTTTTGTAGATTGCTGTCACCCCCATCGGACCTGGAGCTCCAAAATCCAATTCAAGATTTTCTTCTCCTCCTGGACATCTGATCAGCTCCAGTTTGCTTCCTTACTGAATCCCTTCCCCTCCCACCTCCCCATTCTCCTCAAGGCTCAGTCCTCCCTTCAACAAGATCTGCCAAGCAGGCTGCAGAGAGGTAGGCACCTTGAGCAAGCTCCCAGGTACCTTCCATGACCGTCAAGCAGGCAGGCAGGTACCTACCTACCTACCTCTTGCAAACCAGAAGGTACCTTCCGTTTGCCTTCAAGCAGCCTAGTACCTACCTTGCAGCTGGGAAGGTACTTACCTAGAGCAAACTGCAAGGTACCTTCTTTCATTACCTACCTTCAAGCAGGGTACCTTCCTTTACCTTCAAGGCCAGGGGCAAGGTACCTTGCCCAATCCTTAAGGTACCTTCCATTACCTTCAAACAGGTTTTGAGATACCTTGTGCAATCTTTTGTAAGGTACTTTCTGTTTTCTTCAATCAGGCTGGGAGGTAGCTTGAGCAATCTCAAAGGTACCCTCAAGTAGGTAGGTTGGAAGGTACCTTGTGCTGCAAACTACAAGGTACCTTCCATTACCTTTGAGGAGACTGGGGAGGTACCTTCCTGCCCAATCTGTATAGCACCTACAATTACCTTCAAGCAGGTCTGGGCAGTACCTTATGCAATCTGTAAGGTACCTTACATTACCTTCAAGTAGACTGGGAGGTACCTTGCACAATCTGTAAGGTACCTCCCAGTATGTTCTTTGCAGTTTTGGGATAAAATTTGTGGCTTTAATTTAAATGAGGACCAATTTTGCAGATGATAACTGGAGACCTAATTCTTTATTGATTTTAGGAAGAATTTTAGGAATCAAATTCCTCTTGCATTCAAGTTACTTGACCATTATTCATGGTTCCATCTAGGGTTGTTTTTTTTTTCTTTTTTTTTTTTGGTTTTTCCCCCAATTTTGTGATATAAAAAATTTACCAAACTTTTCCCCCAAAAAATAGGTAATGGTGAGGCTGGAGACTTCTCCACTTCCACCACTTGTTGACCTCCTTGGATAGAATGAAGTGGGAAGGGGTTGAAGTCTGAATATGTTAAAAGTCTGACTTCTACTTTAGTTGTTCATCTTGAGAATTGGAACTTATCAGTATCACTTAATAAGTTATAGTTTGGACCATATCCTTCTTACCTCAATATTTCTTATCTTTGACGATGAAGCCCTGCCAACCATAAATAAACCAAAGCACCCAAAAAAAAGAGGGCGGGGAATATGAGGAACAAAAATGGAAGGACCTACATCCAAGAAGACAAATGAACCATGTAAGAGGCCCAACCGACAAGGGGAACATCAAGTTCACGGACCCACTTCTGTTTGCAAGAAGCAGATCAAATAATGAAAGGGGAGGACCTTCTGAAATGAGGCCTGGCCTAGAAAAACCCTCACCTACTGCAACAGCACATCTCAGAATAGAGATTGCCTGCAGACACATTGTAACAACGTCACTAACACTCTCTGCCTATAAAATGCATGCAAAACTGAGAGAGGAGGGCTTCCGCTACCCTTCGCTCCCCCACACGATGTTGGCATGACTTTCCTCTTGTTTTTGTTTCCCAAGCCTTGTTTTGTCATGGAACAAAATTTCACAAAACATCAAGCAACATCCCCATCCTCCATGTAAGTCCACAAGTTGACAAGGCTACACACTTGCATCTACAATCTACACACACATCCAGACAAACATTAACCTGGTTGCCGGGTTGGCCTTCTCCCTCCCCCACCACCCAACCTACAAATCTTTTGGTTGTTGCTTCTAAGCTTAACTTATTAATATCCCCAACTAACTCCCATAGTACCATGGCAACTTCTAACACTAATTATATTTTTTTCAGAAATGTTGAAAATTCTCAAACATTCTTTTCCTCAAAAAAAAAAAAAAAAAAAAAAAAAAAAAAAAGCATGTGAAGGAAAGTAGGAAACTATAGAATGTTCAGGAATATTTTATTTGTCAAAATGGAATTTTTTTTTTCAAATGTAAATTAATTATTTGACAAACATGTGTTGAAGGTGCTTGCCAAGGTACTCTATTATGGTATAACGTCTGACAGCTGCCCTTTTATTAATAAGTATGATTTGAGTGGTCATCACAGGTATCCTAATATTACTGGGGTCAGGGAAGTGCCATTCATTTTGTATCTCTTTTTTGTAACCTATCTAGCCTTTGATCTACTGCCACCCACAGAGGTTCCTTTGTTCCTTCTCAAACTTGAAGTCCTTCCAAAGTGTATCTACCCATACTCAGTTGTCAAATGGGTTACCAACCCATTTGTGGCCATGAAGTTACTCAGTTTGTTGTTGGGTGGTACGTGAACTCATTAGCAAATGATGCTGGACTGACTATTATTGTGCAGAATAGGTATTAAAATGCATTATTGTTATTATTTCAAGGAGTCCTTCAGGCTTGCTCTTTTTCCAAGTTCTTCCATACCTTGCTTTAAGCTAAACAGAAGGTACTGAAAAAAGAGGTGACATGATTGGGTGTTAAAAATCTCCTGGATAAAAGGATAACAAGCAGCTCGGTTGTATAAAATGACTCTACCCTTTAAATGACATTCTTAAATATGTTAAATATTCAACATATTCAATTGAAAAACACAAGGTGGTTAGCACATGATGAGGCCCAAGTGAATCCTTTGGTTGGTTATGCTGGAAATGTTTCTTTAGGCGACTGCATGTGACCCTATAATAAATGCAGGTATACAAACCATTTGGCCCATTTCTGGGTGCATCAGGATTCAGGATATTTTTACCCTGAAGGGCAGAGCCAATAATAGTGATATCATTCCACTGACATTGAGTATGATTTGAGTCCTATCAAATACATATAGTCATCGAACCATTGGTGAAAATAATTTCTTTTGGTATGGCTTTACTAGACACCATCATCCCTTGTTACAATTTTTGTACTCTCACAATGTTTGGGTTTGTAATACATGTGTATGTTCACCTCAATTATGTATCTTCATAATGTTTATTTGGGAAATTGTATTTGTATGGACAAACAGGTCATGAGAACTTATCTCCCCTTGCTCTTCACTTTGGCCTTTTTGGACCTACAATTCATAAGGGCAAGCATTAAATAAGGCAAGGCATTTAAAACCCCCTAGATCTTTGCCAGTGTCAATGTTACGACCTAGATGGGACCTAAAGGGTTTTTCTACTTGGTTTCACTAATGTTGGTGCAAATTTTAGGTCAAATAAATTTGAACATTACTACTTGTAACCAAAAGAAACTAGGTTATTGGTAGTTATGTGGTCTTTCTCCTAAGAGGTTGTGGCTTCAAAGATGATGAGGAGTGGCCAGAAGAAAAAAAATGCTTTGCTTTGACATGACAAGTGTTGATTATAGGGTTCAAGAAGTGAGTGATGAAGAGAACCATTCAGTAACCACCCACAAAGTTCAGAAGGATGTTTAACATCCCCAAAACAAGAGCAATAAATTAAATGCAACTAAGAAAGTGTTTAACAACCCCTAAACAAAAAGAACAAATTGCATACAAAACTTAGAGTCTAATAAAAAAAGTATGCATGCCCACCATTGATGCCCCCGCCCCCCACCCCTCCCAAAAAGCATTCTCTCTAATTTTGCTGGTTCAAAGTGGAGAACTCATTTTCAATTATCATCACCTTCTTCAAGGAAACAAGTTTGAGAAGTATTGATTCTTCATCTTGCCAACCTCCAGACTTTTAACCCTTGTGGATCAATCTCCTATTCTCACTTCCAATCTGTTACATGCTGTTGGTAGACCCAGCTCCCAATCTTGGGTACAATCTGTTACTTGCTGTTGGGTAGGTAGTTCAGCTCTGACTTCCATCTCTGTCCTAGTTGAACAATGGCATTAGCCATTAGACCTCTCAGCAACTAAGCAAAAGAGCGTCTGTGTTCAAACTCACATCTTTGCTCTTTTCCTTGTTCACTTCGTCTTGGTAGAGTCCACTTGCCCCCATGCAGTTTAGTGGGTTCTGAAGGTCTATATATGATCCACGAAGTCAGTCCAGTCTGTGCTTTTGGTAGCTTGTCAGTGTTTCTTTTACAAATTTTGTTTGTGATGTAGCCAATGTAACAACCATCCATAAGAAGATTCAGCCAAATCTGGCAAGAAACCAGATATATGAAAACATAGTGTAAAGAGAAAATTGAAGTTACTCGTTATGCTTATTCTATATGATAATGTCCATGAATCCCTACCAAAATTTATTCAAGAAAAAGCACCAACACAAAAATGGTAAATGAAGGACCAAAAAGACAGACCACATGTCCAAGCGCATAAAAGACAATGCTCGAAAGTGCAAGCTTGACTTGACACTGTAATTTGAATGAAGTTTATGCTAGAGGCTTTAAAGTGAAGTAAGCACAACATCAGTATCGAAAGTTTGGTGTTTAGCATCTTGCCATGTCTACCAACCCAAGCAGAGTTTTTTTTTTTTTTTTTTCCAATTTTATGATATAAAAATTTGATGAAAGCATCCAAAAATTTAGTAAAATTAGTTGAATTTACACTAGAAAAACACATTCATTCGAAAATTTCCCAAATTTTTTAGCCAAAAAATGACAAAATTTGTTGGGGAAAAAACAATTCACTGAGCCCAAGTAATCTCCACTTATTTTGATTTAAATAAGTTGAGAATGTAAGAAATGGTCTCTTTGTTGTGGTTTTAAGTCACTTATTAGTTGACATGAGACAACTAGACTATGAATGTTGACCAAGTACCCAACTACCCAGCAGACTAGGTACCACCAGATCACAAACCCAAACTGAAAGGTTCCTTTCAAAACCAAGAACTGGAGAACAACACTGATCGATGTGTCCTGATAACACAAGAATTGACTCTCCAACAAAAAAAAAACAAGGGGTGTGTCACACTATGGCCTTGCCATTTACTAAAAAATATCTTAAGGCAAAAGAAGAATTATGGAAACTCAAATATTTAAGTATGAAAAAATATAATCTTCAAAAAATCCTCTAAAAAAAAACCAAAATCCTTCACGATATTATAACTCTATAATATACTGATCTCAAGTTTCAACACAAGCCAAAATATCATCTTTCAAAAATCCTCATATAAAAAAATATAGACCTATTATTATTATTATTACCTAGGGGCCTATAAAAATCCCTTAAGCTACTATACTCTATAATGAATCTAAAGACAATATCCTTGCATTGGTAGTAGGCAAGGCCAACAAATCATATATAAAAGTGAGTACATCAGAGTTGACAGAGCCATTATTGGTGACAGGATGATGTGATTAGTGCTTACCTACATCTAGCTTTCTCCAAGGATGGGATGGTGATTAATTGAGGTTTGGTGACAAGGTAAAGGCAAGAAGACTCTTGATGAACCTTTGGTTTCTAAACCCCCCACCCCCCTTGTCCTGCTGATGCTGCAATTGCTCAGTTTGTCAAATTTCACTCTTGTTGTGCACACTCTTATTACAAGAGATGAATATTCATGGATATAAAGGTGCCCTCCAAAATAAACACTTATTTACGAATTTTCTCCCAAGTGCTTGAGGAAAGGGAAATTTGGTGCCAAACCCATTCCCAGCATATGAAATGGAATATATTTATTTTGCTATTTTGCTATTTTGCTATTTCCCTATTCTTGGTGGGTCTACAACACATGTCAATCCAGATATCTATTTCATCAGATTTCCAGCTTATTTCATCATGTCAATTCTCCCTTTGCCAAGTTGAAATCACAATTTGTCAGCTTGACATCCCACTTTGTCAAGTCACCAAATCCACTTTGCCAACAAAGCTTAAATAACCAAATCCTCTCAAGTCAGAAAATATTTCACATCCATTTTTGATCATCAATGCCCAGAAATGATCTGCCCAACTGTGTCACACAATTGCCCATAATTTAATTAGTCAAAATCTTATGAGCTGCCTCAATGCCTGAAATTTCTCCCTTCCTTCCTTTCCTTAAGAGTGTGCAACCTGTATTTGAAGAATGTGGATGAATGTAAAACCCACTGAATGAAATGAAAGTAGATGGAATGTCATTAAAACACACGTGATGAAGTACTTGACCCAAATGAAAGAAATTAATTCTCAAAATGCAACATATGAACTTCAAGGGATAACTTGTTGGTGGTTGAATATGTCTTCATCAAACAAAATCAAATCAAATGGATGAATGTGACTTTGTCAAATGAAATAAAATCAACCTCACAAATGTTGTGGAAATGGATTTTGATGACATGACAAAATGCCATGTCAATCTGCAAGGCGGACATCAACCCAGCAAAGTTCAGCACAACCTGCCACATGTCAACCTGGCAAATAGTAAGAGCAAATAGTAACCACACTGCAAGTCCAGGGATGTATGTCTATGTATTGGGCACCAAGAAAATAAATAACCAACCGACCAACCCACATAGCACTCCACAAACAGATGGAGATCTTGCTCGTCTCCTGCTCTCCAGTATCAAAAGAACGTTCTTCTCAATTTCCATTTTCCTTCTAAACTTGCATATACTTTCTCTGTGTTACAACGCAGAAGTCATGGCATCCATAACCCTACAAGGATTCAAAACCTGTAACCACAACCAAGGATTTTACACCAACAACAATTTTGACACAAAAGGATTTTTTACATGCTTGCAAAAATCACACTACATTGATGTTTCACAACCACTATACATGGTGCCCACAAATTTGTGGAAAGGATGGGAGCTCATATTGCAAAACATATGCTGATGTTGAGCTTGACTAGTTCTGCTTTCATACCCCAAATACTTCCCTGTCTACAACATTTATTTGACAGAAACTATGTCAATTGGATCCTCCTACTTTTATGCAGTAACTGCTGGCAAGCAGATCATAAACATAAGCTCCCAATTTGAAGCTAGGAAAATGTGATGAAGTTTAGACACAAAACCTTGTCTATGTAGCAGGGAGCAGCTCTGATAAAGAAACCCTTCCAGACTTGTTCATAACTGTAGTAGGGCATGCCCATGCCATTCAGAAAGCCGCAGCAAGAATTTGGGTCAGTAATTGTAGATGAGAACCTGGCTCTCAAATCAAACCACAGTGAAACACAGACAAATTGTGGATTGACTGCTAAACCCTGCTCACAAATTCACCACAGAAGCCCTGTCATACACACACAACTTAAGAGCCAAATACCCTGTAGTAGTGACTTTCCTTCCTTTTGCAAGCTTAAGACAGAATTTCAGTGTTTACTTTTCTCATACACAAAGGCACCATCTTGCAATGCAAATACAAATGTTATCCTTCACAAGCACCACATACATGCCAATCACATGGATATCACAATGAAAACTATTCCAAGAATATTAGTGAATCTGCCAAACTGTACACCCTACTAGATTAAGGGTATTGTGACCCTCTGGCCCCATTTTGGACCCAGGGTTCAGTTAAAAGTTCTTGACTAGGTTGCAGGTCAGCAGCATAGGCCCTAACATCTGGACCTGTCAACGCAATCTGATATGTGAAAGCAATAAAGGACCTCAAAACCCAACTATGTCCATGAAAAGTGAAGTTGGAAGTGAGGATGATTAGCCCCCAAAATTGATGCCTTGTGCAAGAGGCAGATCACTGCCATAATTTATAGTGCTGCATCCCCACCAAAAAAGCAAGTTGCACACAATCAGATAAGCAACAGATATCTCACAGCAGAAAGAACATGAGATGGTGGGCCTTCATGAGAACTGCATTAAAATAGGAAGAGCTTTGGGAAGCCAAGTGCACCCACAACAATGCAAGTTGCGTGGAAAATAATGGCCTTCAGAATGGCCATTGTAATTGTGTGAAAGGTTGGCCATTGTAATGGCTTGCTAAAAGTCATTCCTAACTATAGTAGGCATCCTGGAGATCAGATACAGCAACAGCTGGTTCATGATGGTGACATCAATAGCCATTGTGAGGTGAGAAATAATGCTATCATCCTACATCCTCATCAGCTGAAGATGTACAATGACCACCCCAGAGCAGGCAAGTGAGAGCATACCAGGTTGCACGGTGCATATACTGCTTCCAGGAGTCACTACCAGCCTCCCGTCCACCCCCAGTGGCCTTCTCTCCACCAAAAGCTCCCCCAATTTCTGCTCCATTCGTGGGGATATTCACATTCACAATTCCACAATCACTGCCTGTAGGCCTGCAGTGTAATGTTTCTCACATCAATAAGCTGACAGACTCAAATTGTACTCTCAACAGTCAAAAACCGGCAATGGACAGACTTCCTAAGATTGTACTGGTACTACCAAAGTTCCTCGTATTCACATGTGCACAGCACCCCAAGGAAAGAGTAGAAGAATAATCTCAAGAAGTTACACACCCAATCCATTTAAAAATGGTTTCAGGGTTGCGTGTGAAAATTGAGCTGCTGAGACCTTGTGGAACTGAGTTGTTCATCTCAATTGCTTCATCCAGTGTCTAGTTCACAGCAGAGAGCAGTAACACACGCACCATTGTGGATTAGATTACCAAACATTGTTATAACAGAAGTAAGCACAAATTAACAGCATTGCAAAAAGGTTCTTGTATAGTACCTGGAATTTGAAGACATACAGAACAGGAGAAAAGAGCTCCTCTCTGACAATTGGTGCATCATGTGATATTTCCACCACTGTGGGTTCAACATAATTGCCCTCGCGCTCCATCACCAAGCCCCCAGTCAAAATCCTGCCTCCCTGCGAAACCCTCCCAAGTTTGCAGCACATTATGTCTTCACTCAAGCCTGAACATGCATGATGAGTTTCATACTATCAACTCAAATAAGTGCTATAAGATCCAGGATGATATCAGCTATCCACAAATGTCCTATTGACATGTTGCTTGAAAAAGAGTTAAAACATTGCTGGACAAACTAATCCCAAAATGGTCAACTAGATGATGCTTTACATTGTGAAACACTCAAGAGGTCAAACCCTGCTGCCATATTAAATTGACAATGTGTTCACCTGTGATTTTATGGCTTTGATGCCATTCTCAAAGCTTGACTTGGAAAGAGGGGAATGTAGGGGCCCAAGAAGGGTTCCCTCTTCCAAGGGATTTCCTGCCTTGACTTGTGAATACGCCTTAAGCAAACGCTCCACCATTTCATCATACACTTTTTCATGTACAATCTGCATTTCCATTTCTATGATATCACTTCCAGATCCTTAAGCACACACTCCAAGTAAGATTGAAAATCATATGAAGACAGAAATATATCTCATGATTATTGGGAAATTCTCTGTACTTACAATTTAGTCAACCTGGATGTAATTGAGAGATGACTCGATAATAAGGTTATAGAGATTCAAATCCACCAATATATCAGCACAGGAAAAAAAAGAGATCCCAGCTTTAAAAGTATATCAAAGGGTCTCTCAGTAGTAGGTGTAGATCTATGCCAACATCAACAAATGTACTGAGTTTCTGTCACAAGACCAGCAATAATGGGAGATCTCACATAGTTTGCCACAAAATACCAAACCATAACCTTCATCATGGATGGCAGTGACCAGCTGCCATAAGTCCCCACTGACTTCATCAACCCCAACAGTTGGTGGTGTAGATAGGTGTTTATAATCTGCTCAAAACTTAGGGCAAACAATAATATACAACTCTGTATTCTGCATTTCTATCTTCCAAAACTAACAGAAAGACCTAATCATGATATTGGCTAACACTTGAGGCATAGCTAATAGAAAAAGGTAAATCATATCTTAATTCAAGCTGCAACAAGCTTGTGAGGGTAAGCTTCAAATTATTTTAGCTGGCCCCTGTACAAGCAAGCACCTAACCCTAAGGCATAGAGAAGCCTACACAGGGCTAGTGGTTGGAGCCTCCTTCAAGCTAAATATATCCTTGAAGCATGCCAACTGAACAGCAGATCAGTGTTAATAATAGCAACTTTCACAACAGATTCAGTTGTTTAGATGTGGTGATCAGAACAAGATCAAACTCATGTTTTCTTGATGCCTTTCAAATGCTGGCAACAAAGATGCAGATTATACGACAGACTTCTATCAGAATGCAAAGAGATGATCCTGCACATCTGTTGCATGTTGTGACACAAGCATAACACATAGTAGCATGTTGTTAAGATTGGGGCTATTTCCATCCACAGCAAATGGTAATGCCCATCTCTGAGCTATAAGGTACCTCATTGAGTTAGCTTAAGGTCAAAAGAAAAGGTCATGCAGGGTATACCAAGCGGCGGCAAGTTGTGCAGCGTTGGCCTGCAGTACCAACAGCTGCAAATAACACAGAGCGCACTGCCAGTGTTAAGTTGGCATCCTCCATAACTATGATTGCATTATTCCCACTCAGCTCAAGTAATGTCTTGCCATGCCTGGCATTCACATTATTCCGCACCAGCTGTCCCACCTGCACCCAACTCTTCTGATTGAGGGTCTGATCTTGCAGATCGCACAAGTAAAATCTACAAACCACATCTAAAGCATGATATCATGTTCTTGCATCCTAGTAGAATGTTCATTACATGAGCTTCATACTGGACTGGAAACCAATGTGCAACCATTCTGAGTAGTTGTGAAATCTCAATTTGCAAGCCCAATTAAGGCCTTGGTTCACAACTGTGTTTTGGAAGCACATGACGTTATTTCAAGATTGGGGACGAAACTTCATCAGAAGCTGCAAAGAGAACAATGATGGTTACGATAATACCTTGGTGCTGCCTGTAAAGGATACAAGGGGAATTCGGGTGTCCTTTGCAATGGCATCACCAATTTCAGCCCCACCACACACACAAGTGAAAATAGCTCCTGGAAGCCCATTTCTCTCCAAGACTTCAGCAATGAGTCGTGTTGTGGCTATGCTTATCAAAGGGGTTGATGGGGCACCCTTCCTAATAAGAATATACGGGCACTTTAGTATCTAGTGTCTTATATGAAAAACAACAATCAAATGGCTGAATAGCACAAGTACACTTAATGACCAGCCAATGAGCTATTTGGTAGTACTTAATGTAATGATAGTTAACTTCAATCTCTAACAGGAGCATAAAAGACTTGGAATAAATTGGCTTTATTGTGGTTTCAGAGCAATAGTCAAATTCTTCACCTCCATAATTATTGGTATCCAATTGGTTTACAATGGTTCACCCCCAAGTTACCTTCCTACCTGACTTCATTCATACCTATCAGGAAGAGAGTGTTAACTCAACAAAGTCACCTTATAAATGAGCCTCAACAGAAACATAAAACATGGATTGACCATATGAAAGTCAGTTAAAGCTCACCAGACAACACAGTTCCCACAAACAAGGGCAATGCAAGCATTCCATCCTGTGTGTTCCAAAACAAAATTTGTGCCCATTACTGCAGGTAGGTGAACACATTAATCCCTATGCAATCAAGGAAAAGATGTAGAAGGAAATGCTGATAAGTTAGCAGTATGATTTACTCAATAGGACATAATGACTTGAGTTGAAATCCAAGGTGCTACAGACATGAGTGAGTACCAAGGACAGCACATGGGAAGTTGAATGCTGTGATAACCCCCACAATTCCAAGGGGATTCCAGACCTAATAGTCAACCCACAACCCCAACTTTCCATGAGCATTTTGCTTTCAATTCACAACTTCCCCCAAATTCAACAGATTGCCTTAAGGACCCCAAAGAGGAAAACTGCTCAAAAGAAGACAAACTACAAGTATCAAAACTCTTCCATAGTTATAAGTTTGAATTCAGCTGCATAGCATTACCAGATGATTTAAAAATTAGAATAACAAGATTCCAAACCAAATAGCAAGAGACCATAATGGCAAATTGCAGGATGAAGCAAAGAGGAATCACTAGTCTGAAGGGAACAGGCAGAAACAAAAAGTAGAGTGACAGAAGTTGATTTCAAGCAAACCCAGAGAGAAAATGAATTACCTCCATCATTGCATGATTTGGTCCTGTGTAATATAATCACAAAATTTCCATCCAGTATCAGAAAAAGGGTAACATGCCTCCAATGCAATTTCAAGTCGATAACAATAGTTTACCTGTGCACTGCCCTAATGAACAGTAGTGTTAATCATGAGCAAACTAGAGCTAGGCATTCAGAGATTCTAAAGATACCAAGATGCTATGGTTCACCACCAAAACAATATTTAAGTCTGAACATTATTTCCAAAAGGCTGACCAAAAGAAGTAGCGATGTGAAGATTTGCTTACGTTCAGAAGGCAAAATGGAACCATTAAGCTGTCGGCTCAAACCAACTGCATAGTCACACATGTCAATGACTTCCTGTCACTCATAAACAATATGTGTGTCAGCAGGAGACATCTCCTACAAAGATTTCAAGTATAATGCTGAGATGTGGATGAAGGAAACAAGAACATAGGCACCCAATGGTGGCATCAGACACCATTATCTGGAGGGAAAAGAATCACAACCTGCACTTCCCCAATACCCTCAGCCAGAATCTTTCCCATTTCCAAAGAGAGGAGTCTCCCCAAAAGTGACAGCTTTGCCCGCAGAGCATCTCCAATTTGGCGAACTATTTCACCCCTTTTTGGTGCTGGAGTCTGCACACAAATTCTGACACATTAGATTCAATGTTTACAATTTCCAAAAAAGCTCTGCACCCCTCAGGGCCTTGACCTATATCCCTCCAAAACTCCAAGCAACAGAATTCCTACATGTAACTCTTAATATGGAACATGTTAAATACCTCTGGTTATGTTGAATGAGACCCTCTTGCAATCACCGAAGAAACATACTAAAGTAGCCATTTTACAAATGAGTCCCTCAGAACCTTTTATGCATGTCACAGATTGTACCTCCATGTGCATCTGGGTTTTTCTCAGAAGCATATCACTGCACTTATGAACTCTATGCATGAGACCTATCTAACTATTGACCTAGTCCAACATACTCAAGAAATCTGCTAGCACCCCAGCTGCCCAACCTTTGTCTTGCCTAAACCAATGCATTCATGTGAAAACCCAGTTGATTTCAGCCAAATGACAGGCTGGTCAACATGCAAATTTTGGTCTGAAGAGCAAGCATGCCTTTGGGCAAAAGTGAAAGAGAGCAACACACCAGCATCCACAATTTTCTGGCAGACACACAAGCATTCAGGCTCCCTTCATAGTCTTGAAGTGAGGCTTCTGTTACTGTTGCAATTGCCTACACCCCACATACAAGAGATCAATGTACAACAACAGATTCCATCACAAGGTACAATTGAAAACAACATGGATTTCCTCTCACATATCGATGACCACATCATCAATCCTCACAACTTGTCAATCTTTTGCCTGAGTATGTACTAGCAAGAAGTTCACCATGCCACCAGTGACACAGGGCTACCTACAACTGATAGCTTCAGTGCTATATAGTCTTTAGCTGATTCATGTCATCAGCGAAAGTGCACAAAGACCAAAAGAGTTAAAACAAAAGGAAAGTTTTCCTTCACATTTTGTCCTTCCCCTTCTCCATCTCAAAGTAGTACCCTGGGAATGCCCTTCTCTACATTCTGATCCTTGCAGCATAGCCCCTTTCAGAGGGCATCAGAGGATTTCCCTTTGAGTATGTCCAATTCAATCATCATCACAAAACAGAAGGAATTATCACAGTGGCTTGAATGAGCACCTTGTTGTCAGAAGGGTTCACTGATGTGATGATGGGACCATTGCCCTTCCAGATACCACCACTGAAACATCCTAAATTGTGCGGTGCCAACCCTAACTCCTTCAGAAACTGATAGTCCTCTCTCTCAAATCCCACTCCCATGGCTTTTTTTTATGTATTGTACCTGTGCCACTCCAAAGCACCCGTTTTAAATCACTCAAATTCCGGCCTTTTCCAATCGACCACCAATTGTGTCACAATCAATCCCCTCAAAAGACACAGAGCATGCAAAGAGACCTGAAAGGAAAACTTCTCTTCTCCGATGCAATTTCAAGAAACATCATCCCGGGACAACACACACACACACACAAAACCTGGAAGCAACAACAGTTTCCGAATTCCGAGAGCCAAAACATTCCACCAAAATCTCAAGCGAGAAGTAAAAGAGATGCAGCATGCGAAGCTAGAGACCTGAAAGGAACTTCTCCTATTATTATCTGAAGGCAATTTCGAGAAACGCACCCCGGGAGGACACAACAACACACACACACACACACACACACACATAAAAGTAGGAAAACAACAATATAATTTCTTCTCACTTCCGAGAGCCGAACATCCAACAGATCTGTTGATAAATAGGTACTCGCCGCTGCTTGCTCCAGACAGTAGTACGAGTCTGTCTGTCACTGGAGGCTTGTTTGTTTGTTTGTTTGCCGTGCGAGCGATCGAAAACAAAAGACAAATTATCCTAGAAATTGAAATAGCAAGTAAAGCAAACAAGAAAACACAAAAAAAAACTTCAAATTTGGCTCAGGAAAAGACAGCATAATAATGAATGTTTTTGTATCGTGATCGAGTCTTTTACCTGGTCCGATTTCGTGCCGATTCGGTCGTGGATTTCTCGTGCGAGCCTGCCTCGGTTTGGTGCGCGCGGTCGCTGGTCGGATTTTGTGCAAAGCGAGCGACTCGACGAGGAAGAACAAGGAAAAGAAACGACGACGACAAGAAACCCG
>Ga0209208_10003659_pt1 | contig 21989 bp, 15 predicted proteins | sample S1TSphfallax_3_FD_187694 | JGI IMG/M metagenome (GOLD analysis project Ga0209208, IMG submission 187694) | Host-associated microbial communities from peat moss isolated from Minnesota, USA - S1T2_Fd - Sphagnum fallax MG (SPAdes) (version 2) | ecosystem: Host-associated > Plants > Peat moss >...
ACACATAGCTACCCTACTCACCTTCCTATTGTTATAAGTACTGCACCAACCATATACCTTATTTAATATCCTCTACTCACATAACTACCCTAATAACTAGTTATCTTACTAACTTAGCTACCTTATATGCACAACCACCCTATTGACATTAGTATTTTACAAACTTAGTCACTTTGATAAGATAACTTGTTTTTTAAATATTAACTTACTTATCTATCTAGTTACCTTGCTAGTGTAACTTTCTTCCTACCTACTAATTTGTTTACCTACATGCTAACCTACCCTAATAACCTATTTATCTTGTTCTTTGTACTTTTTTTTTTACTTACTAACTTGCCTACTAACCCAATCACCTACCTATTCATTATGTTTACTTATCTATCTATTTTTTACATAACCAAATACTCAATTAACTACCTACTCACTTTTTCAACTCCGCCCCCCAAATCCTACCTATCAATTTATTAAGGTTCGTCCTAGTTCATGGATGATGAATTAAGGTTCCCAATATGTAGGTATTACAAATAATTTATAATGGAAACAATGTTTGATTACAACCATTTTGATTTAATTGATGCATATTTTATTAAATTTTGTTTACCTAATTTATTATGGAATGGACATTACAATACATCTTTTCATGTAATTATCATAAGTATGTATTATTGGAATTTAGGGTTGGGACACAAATTAATTAGCAAGTTTTTCACAAATGTATAGTAATTAACCTAAATTAGGCTAAATTTGGGGGGAAATCACATATGTGAAATAATACAATTTCATTTATATATATTTCAAAAAGAGTAGAAAAAATTAGGTTGGAAATATCACACAAAGGTAAAAGACATATCTTTTCTTTTTCTTTTTTTCAAAATTTATTTGAGTTTCTTTTTTAGATTAAGAATTTTTCTTTCAATCAATAAATATTTATGATTTAAAAGCTTTAAAATTTGGTTTCTAATTTTTTTCCTATTATTTTAAATTTGTTTGTTTTGCATTATAAAATTTGTATAGTTTTTTGGGTTTAGGGCATATATCACTAAGACTTTTTTTGTTACGGTTTGTTTAGTTAGGGTTGTAATAGGGGTTATGGCAAAATATCATTTTGATTCTTACGGTTATGCCTTATGATTTAGTGCATAAGGATTTGGTTCATATATTTTAAGGCTCAAGAAAACTTTGTTCATTGTATTGATTTTTCATCTTATCACTTGTTTATATCTATACCATAATTATGAATTTTCCTTTGTTTCCATATATTCCATAGTTGTTAGAATTAATATTTTCTAACCCACTTTTGCACAAGTTATGATTGTTTAAGGTTGTTTTTTCAATTGGGACTACAAACTCTGGTGGAACATTGTCATCTTTTATTCCTAAAGGTATGCATTTGTCTCTTGTTACTTCTTTTATTATTTTTATATTTTCACAATTCAATCACAATTCAAGTGTCATTAAGCATACAACTATACATAAAGGTTTTATACCTTTACTCGGATATTTCATATTCAATATCTCTTTGTAATTTGATTTTTTCATATCGAAAAATCCTTCACCTCGTCATGATAAATATTTTCAACAATTATTGAATACACCCATTCATCCATGTGTGTGTTGTCATCCATTGTGCTTTAAAAACCAAGTAAGAAAAATTAAAATCCATTATTCAAAAATATTTTTTACATGTTCCACTTCAAAAAAAATGCATGATTGTGTAAAAGTTGTTATTTTTTAAATAATAAACATAAAACACCAAAACTTTCAATTCCTACAAATATAAAATTAAATAATGACATAGATTTTATAACAAAACTCAATGAGTTAAAAGAACGATTAGTATCACCTCGTTAAGCATTTGTTCAAATTTGGCAACTCCAAGGTTATGGACAATATAACATAAAAGGAAACATTATAAATGTTTCATCTAATATCAATTCTATCCAATCAATATTATAGGCCATCTTCCTCATGATGAAACAATAATTGGTCTATCATCAAAAAGACAAATGGAATATAAATCACCATATTTAATAGGTAATCTTTGCCGGAATTTCATTATGTTAGCATCACATGATTTTTTCAACACACCATTATATGAAAATTTTGGAATAACAATTTATCCATGCTAGCTTGATGTGTTCATATTATCAATGCAATCCAATACTAATGTTTTTTGCAACGTAATTGATGATGAATCATGTGACCATAATAATGAAGATAAACTTGAAGAAAAACAAGAAGACATATTAACATATACAATGGTGCAAAACATATCTTTTGAACAAATATATGATTATTTTGAAAATGCTATAACTATGTATTGGGCCAAAATTTCAAACCATTGGGCCTTATTTAAGATGCCCATTGCAAAAAATTGCACTTTTTTACATTGTTTTTTGGACAACTTCCTAGCAACCAAAAAACAAAAATTATCTATCAAATGATTGTTTAATGGGAATTCTTACATAAAAATCATAAATTTGTCACAGATTTATCAAATTTTTTAAAGCTATTAAAGTATTGACTCATTATGTTATTTCATCATGTTAGGTTCACATACATAAAGGGAAATTCTTTGGACAACAACTTCAAACATGTGATGTCATAAACAAACCAAATTTGGATGTTATTTTACATTCTAATTTAGGATATATGGATCTTTTAGGACTACATATTTCATTTCATTATCTAAGTCAATTAGGAAAATATGTTTTTGTAATGATTCAATAATTATGTTCCCCAATAGTTTTTGTTACATTTACTAATGTTGATAGTAAATGGCATCTTTTATTAAAAAAATATGTGAATTAAATAGTAAAAAATTAAGACTTAAAGTTCCTTTTGACAAATTAGAACCCAAACATCTTGCAAATTTTATACAATGTGATCATATTACATGTGCACAATATTATAATCAAATCATATGAAAACTTTTCATACATTGTGTATGAAAGATAATTTAATTTTTGGGCATTTATTGAATTTTTTCTTTGTTACAAAATTTCAAAATTACGAAAGTCAACATAATCATGGACTTTTATAGGTTGCAAATGCACCAATTTATGGTTTGGATTCAAATTATGCAATTGAAAACTTTGTGGACATGTATATCATATGATAATAATAAACTAACACCCAATTTTTGTGAAGCTCAAACACATCGTCACAAAAAGACTTGTAGGAAGAAAAATCAAGCCATTTGTCAATTTAATTTTCCATGGCCTCCTATGGAAAAACCTCAAATTTTTGAATCATTCCCAATGGAATGTTTAACCCCTTCAAAATGGGTTCATTTAGGTGAAATTAACAAAAAACATTTCAATGAATGTAATAAAATTGATTTACAAACAACATCTTTATCGTTTAGCACATGATTAAAAAAAAAATTTAGAGATAAAAAGACATTCATCAATGCAATATGAGTAAATTTTAATAAACCAATAATTTTTTTACAAAAATTATGTAAAGACATACAAACAAATGCCTTTGGTATTCACGTTGGAAATCTTTGGCAAGCAAACATAGATGTTGAATTCATACTTGACCTTATGTTGTAGCTAGTTATTACACATCTTATTTAACAAAATAGATAAAATAATGACAAAAAAGTTGAAAAATAATTCTTAGTTGTTATGAAAACAAAATTGAAACACATATTCGCATTCAAAAGATGGGAAATATTTTTTTTAATGTTCAACAAATGTCACCACAACTAGCTACATATATTTTGTTGTCTATACCATTGTACCATGTGTCTAGAACATTTAAATTCATTAATACATCCCTATTACAAGAACATGCATTTGTATTTTAAAATGTTACATCATTAAAAACATTTCCTTTGGATTTTATAAATATTATGTGTTTGTCAATCATTGATAAATACATCAGAAGACTTAACTATTTATCTAACATTTTTGTCATTGAATTTGTTGTAAATTATAACAGTGTGAATTTGAGGAAAAAAAGAAAAAAATCTCATATAAATTTTTATGTGCATTATAATGAACATCAAGACCTAAAAAATTACTATAAAAAATAATTATTATTGTTTATTCCTTTCTTTGATATTGAACATACTTTCAAAGGTGACCATTCCACATGGAATGCAGCATATAACATGCATGAAATACAAATCAATTTATCTTTAAGAAATTATATATAATATCAATAATAATAATCATTACTTAGGCTAGACTAAAAGCTTAATTTAGGTTATTAGGTAGGCCACCTAGTCCACTTAGTAGGCTATGTAAATAAAAAGTATTAAATCAACTTACCATCGTTGACCACAACCTATGTCATTTGTGCATTCTCATCCTTAGATCCCAAGGATGGAGATCAATTCTTTTACCACCAAACCATCTCACTTTTTGTGACAATATGGCAATGTGCATTCTACTTATATTATTTGGTTCAAAACATTACACAAAACATCATTTTCAATATTTGATATCTTATTGATAATTGGTCCAAATGACAAGATTTAAAGTTTAATCTTAAAGGTTTTTCAATAATGTACACAACTATGTTTTTCTCCTTCCAAAAAAACAAACTAAATTGAAATGAAAAATATTTGAATTTTGTTATTGAATACCATTTCAATGACCAATCCTTGGAAAAAATCAATTCAAGCACATGATTTATGAATAGAAAAAAACTTTTTGGATAATATAATAACAAATAAAATTGTATATTTTTTATCTCAAACTTTCATTTCATTCTAAAACTTACATTGTACAATTTTGCATTTGCATATCATAATTTTAATAATAGAATTTAATTAGATGTGTGATATATAATATATTCACATATAATAGTTATAAATTTATATAAAGAAATTATAATAAAATATCTTATATTAATTATATTTTTTATTATAATATATTAGAATTGTACCAACAAAAAATAATTTAAATATATGATATATAATTTAGTGACATATAAGGTTTACAAATGGATCATAAATTAACCCTACTACCTAGCCTAATAACTAGATTAATGACATAATCTACCTAATTAAGTTGTTAATTTATAGAAAAAATTATCACATATTAATTACCCCTACTATTTATTACTTAAACCCATGTAGATACTTCCTACTATATATCCTACTTAATTACTACCTATTATTTAGCTTAATTATAAATAGACTAATTGCGTAGCCTACCTAATTAATTAAGTAATAAAAAAACACTATGATATATCAATATGATAAAAGTTAATGTTGGAAATTTTGAATAATTGTCCATATTTACCATCGCCATGGGTCCTTTAAAGTTTCACAAACCTCCCAAACCTTACTACACATTTAATGGTTAGTTCATTCAAAAAAACTAAAGAAAAAAATTAGACCACTAAATCCAACAATTTCATTGGCTAATCATTTTTGTTATATTTAATTGCATATGCATTTGTAACTAGGATTTATAGTTGCAATTGAAGTTGAATAAGATGCCACATGATGTCTAGTGGCCTACGAACCACATCCCAAGTTGCAAAAAACAACTATATTTTCATTTATTTTGAAAGGCCATGAAAAATAGATGATATACGTCCATTTTTCATCATCACTTTGATCCAAATGACATTAATCACAAGTCATAGTTGCATATGCAATTACAGACCAGTTTTTAATTGTTTTTATGATTACAAGTCATTTTTTCCATGGTACCATGGAGGATAGTCATATCAATAATTGAAAAAATGGTTGATTTGGACACAAGTTGCAAATGTGTGGGTTGGTATGGATAGAATTCCTTTTAATTAATGCATACACAACAAATTGGGAAAATATAGAATCATAAGCTTTTGAATTAACAACAAAAAATGACACTAACATATGGATAGATAAATTTCCTAATGAAATTAGGTTTTCTTCACAAAATATTACTACCCAAAAAAAAATTGTTTGACAATCCATACACTTTTGCTAGGAGTGTATGGCACATGTGACCTTTTCCATTCACATTTAGTGAAAGTTTATCAATTCATTCAAATGAAAATGCCAACTCCTTAATTTAACTACATTTTTCTAGAATAATGTCTCCACAACCATTAGGGTTTAAGGATGAAGATATATTTTTCTCTTTCATATTTTTTCTCTTTCACAACTAATATGCTTCATATTCTTTGAGATGAGTTTTAAAACATGACTCGGTTGCACATGTAAAAGATTTGAGTGCAATGGAGTTTATTTGAGCAACATGAGAATGAGGGAAACAATGAACAGTAGAGGATTATGAAGTCTTAAAAAAAAATGCACACCATCACCATCATTGCTCCCACACAAATTGTCTTTGTGAAACAAAATCCAAAAAAAGTTAGCAATGAACAACAAAAGGATGACCAAGAAAACAATGAGCAATAGGAGAATTAGGAAGATGATGAGCAACATGATGGTTGCAAATTGAGTACACAACTTACCTGAAATCGATGTCAAGGGCTTGAAGAGGCATTCCAGGATAAAAAGCTTGAAGTTTCAATGGTATCTTGTTTTTTGAGTGTGAAATTTTCGAACTGAACTTGAAACTCCTCAAACTAGGAAACTCATAACCTTTTTTGAACATAAAAGCTTAAAGAAACAAGAAACCCAAAAGAAGCTTAAACTTCCTCCAACAAGTTTCAACTTCAAAAAGAAAAAAACTCCCTACACCCTACAACCAAAACTGAATTAATAAAAAATTTCAGTCTAGTTCCAATTCTGAAACAAGTTTGGAACTGGACCTCAAGTCTAGTTCTTGTTACTTGCAATGCCATAAGCAAGGGGTGGTTCCAATCTAGTTCCATAACTGACCCCCCCTTTGACCCCAAGTGCTGATTCCATCTGGGCTAAGAAATGGGACCTGGTTTTGGGTGCAGAACTGAACCGGAACCAGGCTCAGATAACTTGGTCCACCTTGGTAACCGGCCAAGACTGATACTAACATGGTTTCAAGATTGATTCTTGATTGGTATGTGTATAAAATCCATGGGATACATCTGGCTTTTGAAAGTGGTATAGAACTGATACAAAGTTGGTATTACTTCAAGTCCCTGGGAAGCTTGCAGTATGTACTGGTACAAGGCCGGTATGCTTCTCGTCATACCAGTCCAGTAGTGTCCTTGCTACCACTTTTGACACCAGGCACATGTGCATATAGTATATCTATATATATATATTATTTTAGGTGTCTGTCTGTCCGGTCGTCCTTTTCATCCATCCTTCCTGTCATCCGTCCCGTCATCCATCCATCCAAGTTCCTCATCCCGGAACAAGAAGATGATGGAAGAGGAGGAGGAGGAGGAATGGCAGCAGCAGCAGTTTATCCAAATGTTTATGTGATCCAATCCTGTAGTTTATGAAAAACTCCTGCAGTCTTGCAATTTGCCAAAAGCTACAAACTAATTTTTAAAAACTAAAAATTGTTGATAAAAAAAAGAGAAACAAGAGAAGAAATCTTCTTAAAACAACACAAGAAATTTCAAATTAAAAAAGAAAAAGACAAGTAATTAATAAATTTTAAAAATGAAACAAAGTTGTAACAAAAAAGAAAAAAACAGAACAAATATATATTTTTAAAAGGGAAAAAGCGAGAAAACAAAAAAAAACAGAAAAACACTTTAACAATTAGAAACTTTTTTTAAACACTTAAAAATAGAAAAAAAATGAAAACATATAAAATAAGTATATTTAAACATGAAACAAAAAAGGGAAATACAGTAAAATAATCTTTAAAGAAAATTTAAAAATAGATGACAAAAAATAAGAAACAAAACAGAGAGCAAAAGAAAGAGAAAAAAAACCATACTAGAAAAAAAAATGAGGTTTGTCTTCTTTTTCCAAACTTCAAACCTGCATCTAATCAAACAAAAATACAAAAGCTTTTAAAAATTATTTTCATTATAAAACATATTAGAAAAACTAGAATTTTTTTGAAAAAGAAAAAAGAAAAATAAATACATAAAAATAGAAAAAAATGAAGATAGACAAAATAAGAATAGAAAAAATTAAAACATGAAACAAACATAAACAAAAAAAAGTAAAAACTATAAAACTATAAAAAAGGAATGGAAACAAATGAAACAAGGAAAGGGAAATACAGTAAAATAATTTTAAAAGAAAAAAAATTACAAAAAAGAAGAAACCAAATAAAGAGTAGAAATTTTTTTTAAAAAAAACTTATAATAATGAAGAAAATCCCTACTTGAAAAAGAATGAGGTGTGTCTTCATTCTCCAAACTTCAAACTTGCATCCAAATAAACAAAAATGCAAAAGTGAAAAAGAAACACCTTATTTTTATTATACAAAATAGTAATAAAAATAGAGAACACATAAAAATAAAAAAGATAAAAGTTTCTAAAAAAAACTAAAACATGAACCAGGTTTAAAAAAACTGGGGGACTTCACAGTGTCCGAAGGTCATGGGTACCCACTAGTACATATATAACTGCACCTAGTCAGGGAGAGGGGTCTATCGTTCACAGCTATCATGGAATGTTCAGTAGCCTTCACTCTTGTAGCTCAAGTCCCACCCCTTGTCTCCATATAAGTTAGACCTTTTCTCCTATACAAACAAGGGATGTGTCACACTGTGGCCTTGCCATTTACATGAATAAGTATCTTAAGGCAAAAGATTTTTTTTGGAAATTCCTATAATATTTCACCATGAAAAATATAATCTTCAAAAAAATCAAAGAAAAGAAACCAATATTCTTCAACATATCATAACTCTCTAACTAATCTCAAGTTTCAACACAAGCCAAAATATATCATCTTTCAAAAATCCTCATATAAAAATAGACCTATTACCTAGGGGCCAAAATCCCTTAAGCTACTATACTCTATAATGAATCTAAACACAACATCCTTGCCTTGATAGGCAAGCTCAACAAAATATGTGCTGAAGTGAGCCAGACAGTTGGTTTTCAGTAAATAAAAAGTGACCTTGGTGCAATGAAAATGACAGTTCATTGTTATTAGAAAAAACTAAACTTGAAAAAGTGACCCCGAGATTGAAGTACCGACTCCAAATCACCAATAATTTTTTCAATTTTCTGATATTGTGTCATTGACCGGCATTCCAAAAGGGGTTTCGTATTAAATGGGCACAGGTCTAAATAGTAAAAAATGTAATTAAAAAATGCTACCAAACTAAAATCAGAGGTCAAATGAGGCAAAAGAGTTTTCAAAATGGTTTTTACAAATTTTGCTATTTTTTCAGAAAAAGAGAATATTGGGAATTCGTTTAAAAATTTTGAAATTATATATATTTCCATCATCTACTATAATATTGTGATATGAGTAGTGAAATTATTCAGAAAGTGGCATATGGTAACTATGATGATTTCAACATGTCAACTTCAACTTCATATTTTCACAAAATTTCATTTCACTATTTTGAGGGTTATATAATGACGCAACTGACCTCAGGGTAAGGTAGCCTAGATGTGAGGCAGAACAGTACATTGGCCTTGGGGACCCATGACCTGAACATGTAAATGTGACGACTTTGGATTCTGTTTCCTCATAATGTGGCACCACTTGGATCCATTTTTGCCAAGAAGAACCCTTTGTACCTTTTGTAGTTCTCTTTCTATTTTCGCCAAGTTGGAAAACTTCAACCCACAAAACCCCGGCCCCCCCCTCCGGGGGACACTGTAGAAAGGAGCGGTAGAAGCGACTGGGAGCAGATTGGTATCGTGGATCAAAGGATCGGTAGAAGCTGCAGAGAGTGGATTGCGATCGTGGAAACTGCCAAGCGACTGCGCTTCGATCACGTTGGATTCTTTTGCTAGCTACGTCGTAGATGTCGGGAAGCTCTTCGGGTATTGCCTGCAGGCAAGCTTTGATGAAAGTGTCGCTAGAAGAAAAAGCAACCGAGAGGTTGCAATAGACAGTAAGTTAGCGTGTTTGGGAAGCTCGTCTCGTCCTGTAATGCAGGTTATAGCTTGAAGAGAGTGACAGACGCTAGAAGAAGATGCAACCGAGAGGGTGCGATACTATAAATTACCGTGTTGAAGACCGAATCGGAGTTGGGACCTGCTGCTACTGCACATTTTCGTCACAAGTTGTTTCTAGCTGCTTGCAAATGGTAGAACCAGCTGGTCCAGCAGCTTCTAATACTCCTGCTGTAGACGGGGTGGGTAACGCAGTGCCAGGGTCTGTGCAGACTGATATCTTCAACACAGACGAGTTCAACGAAGACGAGACCAAAGCCGACCTTCTGTTTAATATAAAGCAAGACCCGAAGTTAGGTTACCTTCTGGACGATTGGGAGAAACAATTTAAAGTGGCACGCGATAGGATAGAGACAAAGACCAGTGGAACCAACAACGCCGAGAACGATTTGTACCCGTGGATTGGGTTATTCAGTGTGTTTCAAGGCGTGGTTCTTACGGCTGTAGCGCAGTCCAGTACCTTCGGCTGCCGACAATCTTGGGCCCCTGCGTCGTTGTCCATCATAGCTTCACTGGTTACTGTTGTGAGCGTGCATTTCAAGCTCATTAACTATAATGACCTGAAAGCGAATCTCTTAAAAGAAATAAGTCAATCTAAGGTGAGCGTCCCTTCTATGGAATTCGGCTAATTTTCTCGACATATTAAATTTCTTTAGATCAGTGCCTTTTTTTCCCTTTTTGTTGAGATAATGTTTTTGGCGACATGAAATAAAAGATTAGCAAATTTAGTCAAATTTACACTAGAAAAACAAAAATTTCCCAATTTCTTTGTCGAAATTTCGCCAGAAAAAAATAAACGCTGCTTTAGAGAAAAGTCTATATCCTCGGTAGTTTTCGAAGTTTCAAGTATAGGATGCAAGGCCACTAACAATTATAACCATTGTTTGCAGATTTACATCATCAGATTGCGGAATTGAGGGCAAAGGGAAAAGATTTTAACTTCGCCTGGTTTATCGAGAGGAGACGGGACATACCAAAGAGAAAGGACGAAAAGAAGCCGCAGGGACTGAAGGATAAATACTACTGGGCTGTCATTCTAGCTTTGTTATCTTCTCAACCATCATCTTGCTGTGCTGCATCATCGTACTGTGTGGACCGCATAGATACCACCCCGGGAGTTAGGCGCAACTAGTAAGCTTGAATCCATTATAAGCAACCAGCCATGTTCAGGAGATGTGTCAATCTGATTGTTGCCTAAGTTCTTTGCCGTTTTGTATTTTCATTATTGAATCATTACGGTTACGCAATGAACTCACTCTATACAGAGAACTTGGTTAAATCCTAACAGCTAGAAACCCGATCAAAATACTTGTACATCTTAGTACCGGGATTGTTGTAAGTGTGAGTTTGGTTGGACTTCATCTAATGGGCATCATTTGGTTGTTCTGTTTGCAGTACAAGAGAAGGCCACCAATATTGATTTGAGAGTTGCAGGTTTTCAATCAACTGAGAGACATGGTTAAACTAACAACAAGATTAATCAATGACACCAATAAGCCTCTTGTGCTATGTGAAGAGGCTTCAAATGGGTCTCAAACCCGGATAAAGGTCCTGGATCCAAGAGTCCCTGACAAACAGACACCAGAAGGTGACGAACAAAACGCAAAAACGCAGTGTTAGTAACCAACCCAAACACAAGGAAAACCGAGCTTGCGGGATATTCCCCTAGCTTCTATGTACACAGTGTTGACCCGAATGACTCATATGCAACACTCCGGTTATGGTTTGGTAAGAAAGCTGTGTTAGGTGTGAATTCTGATGACATAGAAGGAGTGTTCAGCAAACGTCGTGACCCCAGGTATGAAATTGCAAACAATCAACATTGGAACTCCAGATTGTTTCTTGGGTTTGTAGAACATCAATTTCATAAGGTCATAATTTAACTAATTTCCACCAACAATCAGTCTAGACCAAAACATTACATGTTTCACACATCACTTTTTGCACAAAAACATGTCCACATATTTTGAACCGGTGTACACATTCAATAATGCTTTGAATCATGAAATTCAAAAATGCTTGTTATGGCTATATGTGTACAAGCTTGAAGGTATGCTTAGAAACAGAATTGTTATAATACCTACTACCTGAAAAAGGATTATCGTTGCTTTTAAAATTCTCAAACACTAAAAATTAATATTTCACTTTGTCTACATTCAGATGTGAATTCAGATGCAATTTACTTGTGTGGTTAGATTTTTCTTTGTAAAATGTGACTTGTAATGCTTGACTTCACACTTGTGGATTGAATTCAATCCTGAAAATGTTCGTCCATTTGTTTTTGTGAGGAATCCACAAAATCAACCTGCACGTACTTCAGAAGATGCTGCATGTACCTCAGAAGGTGATGCACCCATTAAAAAGAAGGACGAATCTACCAGTTCGCCCTGGGGAAACTTCATAAACTTCTTCAGACCACGCAAATGAGCAAATAGTAATGCAGGGAAGTAAAGTTTCATGTTTAAACTTGCTGAGCTGCATACTAAGATACCTAGAGATGAATTCCAATTTAATACTTGCTTTGATCCAAATAGGGTTCTTGTTGGTAGACCTTTGTTGCAAACCTAGGCTTGGATAACATCATTTGAGTTGTAGGCCATTATTTAATCCCATCCTCAAGACAACTTAGGATTTCAAGGATATAATGGTGGGCACACTAGACTTGACATCAAGCCTGACAGGAAGATAGGCACACAAATGACCCATTCTTCTGCCCCCCCTCCACCCCCATCAGCATATAGTTGAGTTGTTATGCACTCATTAAATGTGGATTGACGTAAGAGTCGAAGTGCTTAAACTTGTAGAACTTGGCCATACTATATGTTTGGATGTTGTTTGTTGTATGCAAATATAAGTATCCTATATCAACCACAACCCCAATATTTATAAAAGTAGCCTTGTGGCTTTTGTGATGAACAGTGATTTCATCTATGTACAGGTACATATATGAAAATTCAATGCTAATTTGAAGCTAATGTTTATGGGTCGAACAATTTGGTTCCTTCTCAAATGATTTGTGTGCCATTGTTCACTGAATTAAATTTATTACTTGTAAACCCATTATAGCAAGGATGCAATTGAGTGACAAATTGATTGCTTGACAGACAAATAATTGGTGAATTTCTTTTCCGGACAAGCATTCGTTGCACTGGCTTTCATTGGAAAACCCAGATCTTATACGGGAATGTACCTGTAGGTTGCAATGTAACCACATTAATACCTCATGAGTACATTAAACCCATGCAGAACCAACATTACCACTATCCAAAGATAGCATGGAATACACCACAACAAAGTCACAAAAAATTTCTACTTATAACTTACCCTTACAGCTAGTTTACAACTCAACTTTTAAAAACTTCCAAAACCCTGAACATTATTTTTAAATGTTTAAGAATGAATAAATCTTTTAAAAGTGTGGCAAAACTCAATTTAATTAAACTAATACAATGGACTTGAACCTGAAACTACCAAAACAAACAAGCAACAAAGTTCATCAGGTGCATTCATAATAAAGGAGCCAAAAAATGTTGAACATAATGAAAAATTCAGCTGCTATTATTTTGAAAACCATTATCAATTGTATTTACTGAATTATTTATCCATCAATGTTTGTTCGTGAAATTGGAATCTTTTAAACTTAAAATCATTTCATTATGTTATTAGAATCCTTTGTCATACGCAAAACACTTGTTAAATGGCTTTTTTTAAGGGCTTAAAAATTTGAATGTGTTTTCTATTATTCAAATGTCTTCCATCAAATTTATTGTGGGTTTTAATATACTTAATAAGAAGGGCCACATGTGTTGATATTTTTAGGTGCACATGTATTGGACCCTTTTAAAGGATGTTGATTCCAATTTTGAATGTTTCTAATGACTTGAAAAGTTTAAAATTTGTGATCATGGTTCAAACAAAGTTGTATATTTGAATATGATGTAGGTCTTAATGCAAAAAAAATTACTTATATATTATGGGTTATGTTTAGTCTAATATCAATATGTAATATCTTATATGTAATCCTTGGTAAGGATTCCAACCTTGGTGCCCATGGCTCCTTTTATTATGAACTTACTCCCATCACAATAAATTAAAAGCATTTTACAATACTAAACTTAAAACAAGTAAATTCATAATAATTGTGCTTAGTGAAAATGTACAAGCATACAAACATCAAAATCCTAACATACCAATCAACAAGTAATAGACAACTCGGCAATTTAATAAATAAGAACAAAGTAAGAAAAAGCTTAACAAACCAAATAAAATGAAACAAATGAACAAATAAGGAAAATGAAACAAATAAAAAAACCAAGAAAAATAATTACTTTAAGTAAAATAAAATGAAAAATTTGCCAAGAGAAATAGTAAGAAAAAAAAAACAAAACCATCAATGTGCAAAACACACAAGTAAAACAACAAGCAAATGTAAGCAAAAAATTCACTTTCAATTTTTAACACTTACAATAAAACCAAGTCTTGTTTCACTAGCTCAAAATGCAACACCTCCAAATGTGGATTCTCCCAAGGAAAAAAAAAAAAAAAAAACACAAATGTATGGAAGATAACATTTTATAAGTGGCAAAATCTTATTAGATTTTGATCTAGAATAATCTCCTTCTATCTCTATGGCTATACCATAGGGCAAAATCATCAAAAGGTTACAAATTATAGTACAAATTTGGTTTACACTTGTTCTTAAACCCTAACCCTTATCACTACACATGGCAAGGGTTTGTGAGAAACATAATAGCAAATGCCACTATCAAGTCATCCAATGTCATTGATTCCTTCAAGCCATTTTCCTCTACCCAAAATGCAATGAGCATTACATATTTGTCATTGTTTGTTGTCACTTACAAAAGGGGTTATCTCACCATCATTGATTATGCACCTTGAGTTCGGATTGCTAGATTGTGTGGTTATGATGTTAATGTTAGAATTTGGGTCCATAAAATAGTTTAACAAACTCCTTCCATTTGTAACAACGGATTTAAAAGGTTCAATTTACATAAGGTTCTGTTGGTGAAACGTTTAGCAAAGTGATGTAATGTTTGTGAATCATGATTAGTAACCATCTTTTAATGTAAAAGAAAGGGTTATGCATCTTAAGTTTAACTTTCGCTTTAATGACCTTACACTTGTGAATTGTTGCAAAAAATTGCAAGATTTTTTTTTTGTGTGTGTTATGTACTTACAATGTGGTACCTTCAAACTTTTCAAATCCCACCTTCAAGTGTAAATTGCAATTGTTGATTTTTGGATTGAGTAATTAGCAAACTTGTGTGTATTTTCAAACATTTTTATGGGGGGTGGGGTTTCAAATCACTTTTGACTTTACTAGGATCTATGAAATGATTGATACCTACCCTTGAAATTTTGAATTTCTTACTTGTAAGTTGTGCTTGCCTTTCTATTATTTGGATAATTCATTCTTGGAGTCTATTTGCTTTTAATTGAAGCAATTAAAATTTGTAGTTTTCATTCAAATGTCAAGATTCATTTGCATCCTTTTGAATCTTCTTTTGCTTTTGTGTGTGTTTTGTGATTAAAAGGTGTAAGGTTTAGTTAAATCCATTAAAAAACCCATGTGGCATCTTGTGAATAATTTACAATTTGCATGTGTTAAATATTGATTGGCTTATGCATATGTTGATTTAAATAATTTTATTAATATCATGAATCTAAAATCAAATTAGATTCAAACATGTAGCATCATACCAATGGGCTAGTAGGAATAATGATAATTTAATTTTTCATCGAACGACCCAAATTCAATTGATGCTTGTCATGTACATAAGTATATGTTTCAAATGACTACAACTATTGTCCTAGATGTTTGTAATCATCATCTCAAAGCACTAATCATATGTGGTAAACTATTAAAATTGTGACTAGTCATTGTATGACATTTGTGACTATGACCACACTTGTGACTAGTGGCATGAAATAACAAATCCTTATTGATTATGTAATCATCTATTCACATGTCCTTATACTTGATTTGATTACATATGTAATCATGGATTTAGTCATAAAATGATATTTTTAGCATGGTAGGACTATAATGATAAATAGAAAATCTCATTACTATATTATCAATGTGTGGCTATTGCACAATGAAATGCAATCATTTTGCTTTCCAATGTCTTTTGGCAACCACAATATCTTGCATGAATGTATATTTTTCCATATTATGTCATTATTTTAACAATAAAATTCACAAATGTAGGCAAATGTCAAATTTGGCACACAAAACATTTATGAAGGAGCAAAGTTGTTGTCCATAAACATTAGCTTCTGAACATTCAATTTTCAAAGATATACCTATAAATAGATGACATTATGTCAAAGGGTAGTTTTAAAAATAATGGGGTAACAAAGAATACTTATGTTGCCATAAAACAAACAACATCCAAACATGTAATATGTCAAGTTTTGAAAGTTTAAGCATTTCAACTTAGGGTACTCCACTTTTTTTATTTTATTTATCAAAGCTTCCTCATCAACCATTTTACTGGCTTAACCTTGGTATTTAAGCTTGTTAGATTCATTTTAGGTCATTATTTTTGATAGTAAAATCAACAAATGTTTGATTATAAATAATAATAATTTGGGTGAAAACACATTATGATGTAAACAAAAAACTATCATAGTTTGACAATTTTTGATATTTATGGAACTTTGATATATCATGATCGATGTTTGGAAAAAAATTTGTAATTAAAATTTTCAATTAATGGTCGTTTACATCCCAATATATCATTGTACCATAAAATTGGAACAAATACAAACAAATAAATTATTAATTGGAGTACATTTTCATTTTGCAATAGCCTTGTCACAATATTGTAATTGTAAAAAGGAATACGAAAGACTAGATTCAATGGTAATTTTTCCATGAAATTTTGCACAAGTAAAAAAACAACCATGAAAAATAATCTTTTCATTAAAACTTTCAAGTTCTTTTGAAGTTGTGAAATTCATATCAAATGTTTTAAAAACATTTGTTAATACATCATGTTATAATAATGATGAAAATTGTGATTTTTTCAAATTGTGATTTTTTTTTCATTGAAAATGTAAATGGGCTAAATGTTGTTTTTACCATTTTATATAAAAAAAGGATTTTCAAAATTAATAAAAAATGATGATCTATTGTAAAATAGGGGTTCTAAATCAATGTTCATAAAATTATTGGTGTATTTTTATAGAATAATACAACTACCAATCAATTGCATATTAATGGGATTAATAATTAATTTTATGTTTGAAGTTTAAATTAATTACATGTGATCTCAAAAAAAAATTTAAATGAATAAAATCTTACGTGTTACTACTTTTTATAGTATATGTAGTCTTAAATTTCTCTAAAATTATTTGCACCATAATGTGTTTTGACCCATTTTGATTTGCTAAACAATGACACACACAAATTTTTTTGAAAATGAGCCAATTTATTGTACATTTAGACCTTTGTCTCTTAACATTCAATTTTCACAAGTGTACTTGCAAATAGATGAAGTCGTTATTTAATTACAAAAGCCACAAAACTTGTTTTACAAATAGTGGGCTTGTGGTAAATATAAAATATTTATATCACCATAAAATAAATAACATAAAAAAATGTAATATGCCAAGTTCTAAAAGTTTAAGCACTTAAAACTGAAGGTAATTCCACATTCAATGAGTTCATCACAACTCAAACATTATTACAAAATGCCTCGTAGTTCACTTTGGGTTTCGTTAAATTTTGAGTGAATTTGGACATTTTTACCTGGTGAAATTATTTAACCCCTTAGTGAACCCCTTCAATTGCTACAAACAATAAATTGTTTCACTAGTACCTAGTGAAACAAAGTTATTCTAAAATGAAATACAAATTTATCAAACCATTCATTTACTATTTAGTTAATTAACCAACATGGAAATCAATTAAATTTAATTATTTAATATATAATATTACTGATAATTTCATGATTTTTAACCTATGATTTATTGACACGTGTCACTACCTAAATTAGGTTAAAAACCTAACGTATGTAGGTAGGCCACATAATCAACTTAGGCATCTATTCTAAAAATTTGATAGGAGAATATTCAATCAACATATATACCATTGTTGACCACACAACACCATTCGTGAGGTTTGATCCTTTGACCTTTGGAATGGAGGCAAGCACCCTTACCATAAAACCACCCCACTTGTTGTCATAATATGTTACATTACATTCTATTTATCAAATACTTCATTTTAAACATTACAAAAACATGAATTTTGAAAATTCATATTTTATTGAGATTTGTTTCAAATGAAATGATTCAAGTTTACTTTTTTTTTTAAATTCAATAATGTACATAACTACATTTATTGCCTTTTGAAAGTGTAAAATCATTCGAAACAAAAAAAAATTGAATATCATTATTCAATACATTTCAATGACCATTCTTTTGGAAAAAAAAAAGTTTAATAAATGGATAACACTTTTGCTAATATAATAATACTAACTATGCTAAGTTACTTTCAATTATTATATGATTATTTTTCATTAATATAAATTATTTCACCTTACATTATTTATGGCTATTTATGGCTATTTTTAATTACTTTTGATTATTTTTGGTTGTTTCACCTTAAGCTACTTTTGATTATTCTAAATTATTTTTGACTATTTTAGCTTATTTCACCTTAGGCTTCCTCGTTTTTGATGATTTTTTTTATTCATCAAAATTTGGTGATCGATTGAGTCATAATATTTTGTTATATTATTTTTTAAAGTCTAGTTGTAATTTTGAAACCCAATCCAATTGATTGGCTAAGTGACATAAATGAACTGGTAAAAAATCATGAGAAATGTTGAGAAACATTGGTTTGTAAATAATTTATGGTATTATGTTGGTGAATTTTTTGAGATTTTTTCTTGACATTAAATTTCAAATTTCAAATCCAATTGGTTGCAATTCCCACTTGGATAAAAGAAGAAGGGCTTTTCTAGTTTTCAATTGTATCTATCATTGAACCAACAAAGTTTTTTTCAAAAAGTAGTCCACTCACTCTAATATGTATTGTACGTTTTACATAATGGCACTTTTTTCAAACCCCCCTCCCCCAAGAAAATTTATAAATATATAATGATGAAAGGGTATACAGTTTTTATGTAGGAAATAATTATTTTGAAAAAAGAAATAAATTTGGAATGAAATGAAATTCTAGTTTTGGGAAAAAATATTCTTTTGGTAGAAGTGAAAAAAAAATTGAAAAATCATTTGACACACAAACAAGTTTTGTGTAATAGTGTGATTTAACAAGTTCATATACTTGCTTCTTGAAGTCACTCTGTTGTAGGGAGGACTGCAAGTCTAAAGCAGTTTTGCTGCCGAGTTCCACACATTGTCTTTCTTGCCTTTGGTTTTGACCTAGACACCAATAAATGACCTCAGGACCTACCTGATTGCCTTGATTTTATCAGGCCTTCTATCACTACTTGCACAGAATATTTAGCCTCTCACATGGCCTCTCTTCTCAAAGACCTGAAAATAAGGACAATATGGAGGTAACTTTGGCTCATTGGGAGTGCTGCCTAAGGGGATGAGGTACATAATTATCCAGGTTCCCTTTATGATTGGGAGGACCATTTTTGCGGGGCATTACACTTGTAAGACCCTTCATAGTTGTCTTATATTATTTTCATGAGGTTCTTCACTCTGTTGGGCAGTTCTTTACTTGTATGAAGAACCTCAGGTTCCAGTTCTAAAATTTATATTAGAACAATTTTGGTTTCAGTTTCATACATAAATGGAACTGATAATCCGATTCTTCAAAAACTAAATCTCAGTTCTGATTCTGAAAATTAGACTTGATTCTGATTAAGGGAGACCAGAACTGATATGCAGCTGTCTGCTAGTTCAGATTTTCACTTTGGTTCCACACATACACACATACTAAGAACACAGTTTCAATTCTGCCTCTTAAAAAACTAAGAACTTGATTTTGATTTCAGTTCCAAATATTAGAAGTGGTTCTGGTTTGGTTGCTACTAACTGGAACCTGAACCAGTGGTAAACCTGATAAACATTGGTTCATACACAAGGTTCCCCTATTGGGGTAGTATGGCTGTAAGCTCCCTATACTGTAGCCGCTATACCACATGTGAGAATGCGTAGGGCTTACAACTGTAAGAGCACGTACACTGGCACCCAACATGCAGGCCTCTACCCGTCTCTAGCAAGAACCTTACCAAGCTTGGAGACACAAAGATTCTTGCTAGACACCACCAGGGCCCCCACTAGCAAAGTTTTCAAGGTTGGAACTTGGAAGGTGCATGGTCAGCCAAATGTGGGCTCCTATCGTGTCTACCAATCTTTGTGTTTATAAAATCAGTAAGGCTCTCAATAGCCTCATCACTGGTCAGAATTGTGGGGATGGAGTGGGATCCATATTGATCAGTTTCGCCGTACAACTTTAACTTTCTTCTTTTGTTTTGTTTTTATAGCCCTCTCTGATTGGTTCATCACCCAAAACAAGAAAAACCCACTCTTCACACATTGACACACCCCTAACATAGAAATTGCTCACATAGCCCACTTATTGGCACTGATCCAAGTGAAAATTTTGATTTTAAAAACATTTCCATACAAAAGACAAGCTCTATCTGCACTAAGCGTGCATTTCTCTCTGTAGCATAAAGAAGAAGAAATAATAAAAAAACAAAGAAAAAAAATCACATGAATGGAAAACCAGTAAATTCATGAAAATGTTGATAAGTTTAGAAAGCCAACTAGTTGGTCCCTTCCGGGACCTGGAGTGGAGGTAGGCCTAACGCCATCTTTTATTGACTACGTCAGTCTCTCTCTCAAGTAGAGTAGCACTGCTCCTCCAGGACTACCTACCCCTTTCACTACTATGTAAGTGGATATAAGGATTGGAAGTATGTAAGTGCTTACTTACCAATGTAGGTAGGTAAGGCACATGTTGGGCTACTACCTGGACACAAAGACTTGATCCAATTTGTTTAGAGTAATTGGAGGGCACATTACACAACATATTTTTCCTCTTTTGTTTGTGCGGGCATTTCAAACAATGAAATGCTCAGTCCAGTGGGCATTCCATTTTTCAATGGAATGGTTGGTTGTTTTTGTTTTTTCCTGTGATAGCCACTGAAAGAAAAAAATTGGAGCATGTCTTCATGATTATAGTAAAGCCCTTGGCCACAGGCTTTACTGGAATTGGGCCAGCAATAGTGCAAAGTTCTGCCCACTGATAGCTTTCCCCTATACATGTTTATTCACACAGCCATAGTTTTTTAAGAGGCTCCCAATGATAGTTTTATGAGATCCAAAGGAATAAATGGGTTGCCTCACAACGTTGAGGAATGGTCATACCCATCATTTTTTTTCCTTGGAATTCAATTATGGACAATAAGCTATTATAACACCATACTTTCAAACTGACAAACTTGACCACAATTCCTTCTGAGCATGAGCCTCTGGAGTCCACACCACATGTGAGAAGCTGCCGTTCCTCTCATCAGCTTGTAGCCAATGTCATTTCTTCTTTGAGCTTGGTTCTGCATAAATACTTGATTTTTTTCTGAGTTCATTTTTAGGTTGTCTATAAAGCATTATGTGACATAGCACCCATCACTGCCCCATCCATTGGAAACCTGTTATGACACAGCTTTGGATGAACCACAATTGAGATTTAAACCCTCCTGCCCTCCCCCTTCCCCAAACTGGATAACTAGCTAGGTAAGTGGGTACCTGATACCATAGGTAAGTACCTAGGGAATGTAAGTGGTTACTATGTAGATATATAAATAGGCAAGCCACTTGATGGCTACTAGGTATTGACAAGTTGTAGAAACAACCCCAAAAACAATTTATCATTTTTATGATTGTGCCAGTGTGGGTGCTGGTTGGGCCGTAGGATTGTAAGATACCAGGAAAGCAAAATACCTTACATGATCCCCATTTTTACTCTGAAATAGCGTATATCTGTAGACACTGTCTTAAGCACTAGTCATACCTATTTGAGGAGATAATCGAAACG
>Ga0209208_10003660_pt1 | contig 21989 bp, 23 predicted proteins | sample S1TSphfallax_3_FD_187694 | JGI IMG/M metagenome (GOLD analysis project Ga0209208, IMG submission 187694) | Host-associated microbial communities from peat moss isolated from Minnesota, USA - S1T2_Fd - Sphagnum fallax MG (SPAdes) (version 2) | ecosystem: Host-associated > Plants > Peat moss >...
TTAGAATATTCAAAAAGGCCATTAAAGCTAATGGTGAAATAATGGAAGTTAACATTATCAACGTGTTTGGTTTTACTTTAAGCGATAATATATTTAAATGGGATGAAAACTATGTTCAAGGCCATCCAAATTGTAAATTTAAAGAGTTGGAGCAAGCATTTTACAAATGCTTCAAAATTGTAAAAAATGATGAAAAGGTTTACATGCAATTACAAAATATACAACAATAAACCGTTGAACGTGTGGAGGTTTATTATGAACGCTTGTTGAAACTAACAAACTATCTACATGTCAAAGCAACATATGTTTTTTCTCGCCACTATTTTCAAGGTAGGTTTATTACCTTACCTAAGATTAGCAATTGCAAGTATGAAGAAACATACCTTGATTGAGTACAAGGAAGTTGTAATATGTGAGGAAAGTGGACCTATTAGTTTGAGTTACAATGTTCTATTAACCACACCAAAGGCCAATACAATGGTTAAACTTGTAGTACATGTTGTTATAGATAAATCAACATTAACTTATACCAATTGTGGTAAAACATGTACTATCATAATAAGAAAATAGAAGTACTAGTTGTACCAACCACCACGATTAAGTCTACATAACCTATAGCAAAAACTAAAACCCAACTTGTCAAATCAAGAAGAATACGTATTCGTTATCCTTATATAATTTGTTCTAATGTTAAACATAGATTTAAAGAATGTCCCAAAAAATCTTAAGGTACATAACATGTTTAGAATCACCTATTAATTTTAATGTTACGATAACACCTAAATTGCCTGAAATTGACAATGTGTTAGTTAATGTAGTAGTTGTTGTTACCACTCATAGTGAACAATTAGAATAATAGGTGTTTAAAGAAAGGGAGCTAGTTAAAGCCAAAGGAGCTAAAGATTGGCAACAAGAAGAACATTTACAATATTCATTTATTGAAATTGTTAGACAGTTACAACATGGTGGGACTAATAAACAACCAATTATCATCAATGAAGAATCATTACAAAGTAATTGGGTTGGACTACTCGATAATCCTACTATAATTCAATTAGTTAAAAACAATAAAATCGACTAAGCAACAACCTATGATTTAAAAACAAGTTATAACAAAATAAAATAAAATTTAAGTTTGAAAAGATATTAGTAAGCAAGCACTACTACAAAATGTGGGTGTAGTTCACTAGTCCCCGTTCATTAGACCAATGATCTCATTGTTTTTTCATTGGTCCCTGTTCACTACAACTAGTGAATTCACTCAAAATCCAATGAAATCATTTGGTGTATAGGGACACCTTTTGTTGTAGTGAAGTCTTGGAGACCAAGTATACATTAAACTTGGGTCCATTGTTGTGAATGATCCCTGATATCAAACATTACATTTTTAACTTGATACCATTAAAACTTGTTTTACTAGAACCGACAGTTGTTTCAGTTGCCATTGATCATCAAATGGCAATGATACAAATTCAAGTAGGGAAGAATTGTATTGAAGATATACTTCTAGATGGTGGTTATAGAGTTAATATCATTTCGGGAAAACTGAAAGTGTAGTTAGGTCTATCAAAACCAAAACCCACACCTTACGACCTATGCATGGCCAATTAAACCATTACCAAACCTTTAGGTCTAATAAAAGATCTTAAAATTATTGTTCATAGAATTCCTTATTCAGTAAATTTTACTATGATACAAAATAATGTGTTAGACTCTAGCTATTTTATGTTATTCAATCCTTGGCTAAGGGATGCTAAAGTGTGTCATGATTGGGGCAATAATGTTATCACTATACAAGGAACTAGTATAGTCAAAATTATACCTATTACTAAAAAACTTGGAGCACCAACCAAATGTCTAATAATGTTAGTTTGTTATGAGTAACATTCTAGAATATCTAACGAAGAAAAGGATTTGATGTTTGCTATAAAACTAGGGCTATTTTCAATAGGAACCATAGTTGTCCCGACATGAGTCTGGTTATATCAACTTGTGAAATTGATTACACCAGCATGTTTGAATTTAGTTGAACATGTATATGTACTTGTTGAACTTGAATTTGTACTACCTATTTTTGTTTGATATATAGGTTGAACTAGTATTTATAATACATGTTCAAATAACTATACCTTTTCATATTCATATTTTCAAACAACATTTATTAAAGACTTTCTTCCAACCTGAAGTAGGAGAAATGGAGATTGACGAGATGATTGTTCAAATAAGAGTTCAAAATCTTTGCATTGTTGGATGGAACTATCATTGAAGAAGAGCAATTGTCCAAGATCAACTTGGGTTCTAAAGAAAACATGCAACAGGTTAAAAACAATGTTTGATGTGGAACATGTTGTTAGTTATTAACTGATTGAATTACTAAAGGAGTTCAAAGACATCTTTGCGTGGACTTACAAAGACTTGAAAGGTATACCACCCAAGATAGTTCAACATTAAATTGAATTGGATACATTGATACCACTTGTTCATCAAGCAAGGTATCGATTGAATCCTAACTATGCAATTATTGTCAAACAAGATATTGACAGATTGCTAGCTGTAAGATTTATTAAACTTGTTGAAAAGGCTATTTAACTATCACCTATAGTTGTAGTGCTTAAAAAAAATGAAAATTTGTCTCAACTTTAAGAAGCTTAATGTCACTACTAAGAAAGATCCATACTCATTACCTTTTACTAATGAGGTTATTAACATTGTAACATGACATGAAGTTTATACATTTTTAGATGGTTTTTTTGGATACCATCAGATTTCCATATCACCAGAGGATTGTTACAAAACCACCTTTGTTACTAATTGGGGGGCTTTTATATGGGTTGTAATGCCTTTTGGGATAAAAAATGGACCACCTACCTATCAAAGGGTAGTCACCAAAACTTTATGTGAATACATTGATGTATTCATGAAGATCTTTTTAGATGATTTACTCTTTCTAATAACATGTCCAATCATTTAGATAAACTCATATAAATTTTTTTTAAACCACCTATAAAGTTGGAACTAGTCATACCCCATTTTAGCTTGTGTATGGATTACATCCATTATTCCTTACAAAATACATGTTACCATCTAGACCTAGTGAAAACAAAGATCCACAACATGTTAGAGTCCTAACTAATCAATTATTTGAACTATAGAAGTTATAGGAGAACATGTTGATTGCGCAGGATCTAGTTGCTTCTAACTAGTGGAACATGTTATTATGGTCACAAAATTGGTTCATTGAAATTAAGTTTCAATTTGGAAACTATGTATTATGGTTTCTAAGGGTTGTTTCCAAACATGCTTTGAAATTTCAAAGACAATGGTTTAAACCACATAAAATCCAATATTATTTGCCCAATGATATTGTTATATTTATCATTATTGATAAGTTTGATCCTAACCTAATCCTTGTCAACATCAAGTTCAAACCATACAGATTCATTGAAGATAAAACTCTACAACCTATACTAGCTAAACTTGGTGACTTGATCACTAATGAACTTGTTCAAATATAGGAACCTAAAGCACTACTTGTTGAACCTGCAAATTTTCAACCTATAGAGTTTGAATCGATTAATAATCATTTGACACATGGCAACATTAAAGGAACAGATGTACCTATTTATTATTATCATGATGTGCCTATTAAAGATGTTAAAGGGGTAAGATGAGTACATGTTTTGGATGAACAAGGCATTTAGGATACGAATTGATAAAGGAACTTTGTTAGGTTGAATTTTGAATTATTGTTGGTTTTGATCATGGTGATGTGACTTGGGATGGTTTGAAAGGGGGAAAGTTTTTTAAAAACAAGGAGATTCTAATGTTTTAATGAATGGCAATTTTAAGAATGTTGAAAATTCAAAACAAGAATAGTGAATGTATGCATATGAAATGCAAATTTGTTGTTACAATAGTGTGAAATTTTTTGCAAGAATTAAATTCACGTCTACCAAAAGACAATAATGTAATTGTTTGTAATGATCAAAATGACGCATTTAATGAGGCATTTATTGATGTCTACATTTTAGAAGTTTATAACCCTAAAGGTCGCGTCTATTCACAACCACATGGTTGTTACTAATTGAAACAATATAAAGAATGTTGCAACTTTTATTTTGTCTCTTTGTTATTGTTTACTTCTTCATACTATTAGATGCCATGAGTGAAAGCGCTCAAAAAAATTTAAAAACGAAAAGAAAGGGAAAGAAAACTTGAGAATAAAGTTGAAGCTTTTAGAAAAGAGCAAGTAAAGAGGGAAAGGGTGGAACATGTTAAATTGACTTGAAAAATCTATGTAGAACCATTAGCTTTGTGTGCACTCATAGTAGAGGAGACTAGAATTTATGAGCGAGAACAAAAAAAAAAGGGAGTTAGAAAAGGAATTAGAAGTAGCTCTTAATTTTTTAACAAAACCACTATTTTTATAGCAACACCATCACCACAAGTCATTGTTATTTCAAACTTAGAGGGGAGGTTGAAATTTTATCTCAACTTGTTGCTGAGGAGTAGTCAAAACAAGTTCCTGCACCAAGACCTATGGAAAAAGAAAAGTTACAACAACTTGTGAGCAAGGATAGTGGAGAAGAGTTTCTTCAACAACTCTTTGAAGAACATGTTTGTAGTGTTATTCCTCACCACCCAAGATCAAGAACCAAAGCCATGATGAAGTGAAAAGGTAAAGTGCATGCAAAAGAACAATTAGAGAAACTTGTTAAGAAAAAGATAGTGTCTAAGGCAAAGGAGAGCCAAAAAATGTTATAGTGGATGAAGATGGACTATAATGAATTCAAATGGGCTAGACGAGTTGATTTGGAAGGTCTATTCAACCTATAGTGGAATACTTTGTGAAAGGACCTATTATAAAAAAAATTACAAACCTAGGAAACAACAGAAGATGGAAGAATCCAAGGGCAAGTATGTGGTTAAAATTTTGTAATTGATCAAGTATTTTCTCATGAACAACTTGGGATTTCTAAGGAAGGTGTAGTAAATGTTGCAAATGTAACCTTTAATGAAGCCAAAACCACTTTGAAAAAGATTGCAAGTCCACATACCTTCGTTGAAAATGAACGATGGAGTGTAGTATGCATGAAGGAGGAATTTCATGCTAGATTTATAGCCATTTTGCAAATTTTATACGAAAGAGAGTGGTAACATATTTTAGCAACAAGATTGCTATTACTTTTGACCTAACCAACATGGGCAAACCTGTTAATTGGTGTTTCATAGTGTTGATTCAGTTACTAGTTGAGTTAATTTGTTGGACAAAATATCAAAAGAAAGCAACAAGTAACCCAATTTCTAGCAAAACCAAAATAGTTAATTATCATTCATGGCTTATCCTAAATATTATGTTTAGGAAGTGGTTTCCTTTATACAAGGTGCCTTCATCAAGAACAACCCTAAAAGAACCTTTGTCACTAACCAGCCAAGAATGACAAGTTGTTCAACAATAACATGTTTCACATGAACCTATTATAAGGGAGCAATTCTTGAAGGAAAGAAACCAACACATTCAACAACTACATCGCCTTTACCTAAACATCAATATCATCGACTAAAGATGTGCACAAAACCACCTACACCAAGGGACAAGTTAAGTCTTGAACCTTTTACCTCACCATTGAAAAAGAAGTTTAAAACTACTTTCAGGTCACAAGTTGTAGACTAAGAAGAGGATGAGGAGTGAACCTATTTAAATGATATTAGGGGTGGAGGTGGAAAAAAACTTTATGCAACAAATACACATGGCAACATCGAGGAAAAACCTGAACCCAATTTGGATCAAATAATTGATAACATTCAAGTTGAACCTTTTGAACATGTTGAGTTTGTTGAACTTGTAATACCCATTACAAAACCCACACAACACGTAATTTTAGCTACAAAATCATCACAACCTATTCAACCTATAGTTGAATTTGTTCAAATAAAAAATCCATAGTTTTCTAGATTCCAACTTGTCCCAGTTTCTGGTCATTTTATAGAAAACTTGAAATAGATTAATATGTTTTTAAAGTAAGTTGTTCAAAATGCCATAACCTGGTTAGGGACATTGCAAAAAAAATCAAGCATTAGAGTTGAGATTGAACAAGTCAAAGAAAACATGTTTGAAACCCATAACCACTTGCAAACTTGTAGCCTATAATTAAAAACAATACAAAAAACTTTGAAGAACAGTGACAATTTTTTTGTCATAGTCAAAAGGCAAATGAATAAGGTCCAACATGAAAACTAAAACTTGTCCAATAAGTTAAAAGAGCCAGAACGTGATGTTAGGGAAACAAAAAATCTATACCAGAAATATGTCAAATTTAATTAGCTCAACTAGAAAACCCATAATGATTTGAAATGTTTCCAAGCGAATCTAAAGCAAATGATGCGGGATTTTACCAAAATGGAGGAGTCCAATATACAACAATAAAATATACAACCGGTTTGGAGCAAACCTGTCAATACCTCAAAGAGCAATAGGTTTAGGGTTTAGTTGCCCACTATGAGGTGACTTTTTGTCCCTCTACTCCCAGTTCTATGAGGTGATTATACTTGAAAGTACATACACTACTGGTGAAGGAAAAAAAATACAAATATATTTCTAAATGTTAAGTCACGTTTATAGTTGAAATTAAATAACTTGTTTCCTATGCATGATTTACAATTTAGAATTGATAGATATATTTTTCAAGCTCGAACACTCCAAATCCTATAAATTTATGTTAAATTGCCACCCTTTCAAACTAAGTTTTAAGGATTCAACACCAAGTTCAACTTGGTTGTAGACCGCTAGTCACTTAAAATATCACTTCCAACACATATGTTGTCCAAATAAAGTTTGCCTTAGCTCATTAAAAAACTAACTACAAGGCACATTTGCCTACCAAATTTCAGGCATTACACCCAAACTAGTAAAAAGTTATGCTACCAAATTCGAGAAGGTTTTATGAAGGCAATAAGTTCAACTTGGTTGTAGACCACTAGTCACTTAAAATATCACTCCTAACACATATGTTGTCCAAATCAAGCTTGCCTTAGCTCATTAGGAAGCTAACTACAAAGCACATCTTCTTATCAAATTTCAGTTCTACACCTAAACCAATAAAAAGTTGTGCTACCAAACCCGAGAGAGTTTGTGAAATTCCTCTAAAGTTCTTAGCTCCCAACACTATCCTACTCACTTCTATTCTTTCAAAGTACCCCAAACTTCCATCCCATTCTCCCCCTTTCCACCATCTACTAAAATTCATCATCCTTATCCTCTCTTTCCCCAAGAAAAATCACCCTCCAAGAAGACCCCCCAAAACCTCCTCCTTGAGCTTTTTTTCTTTGTCCAATGGAAGTTGTGGAAATCCTTCCCTCCAATCCATGGCCTCCTCATCCTTCAAGAACCAATGAGAATCGAGAATGATTTGCCCTCCAATGGAATTTAGGATGATAATTCTAATGCTCAATGAAACACTAAGAGGGTTCCATCCTTCAATAAAATAGGATGATAATCCTCATAACCAATGAAATTGGAGGAGTCATCCTTTTCCTTATCTTGGACATCTTGATGAGGTTCTTGAGTTCGATCCTTATCCATTATGTTCGTTTGATTTTCACCTTGTACTTCTTCATCCTGGGATCAATCAATTTACCTAAGACAATTCAATCTATGAAAACTACAAATGTGGATATCATGGATACAAATGTGAAGATTAATATTTCATAACAAGGATTCGGAATATAGAACATAGTTAAAAAATAGTTAGCAATAGATACAAACTAAAAGTAGCTCTGGAGGATAAAATGTATCCGAATACATACTATAAGCATTAGTTAGGGAATGTGGTAATGGATGAAACTCCAACAAAAAACAAAACACAAAAATTATAGATAGCTAGATGGACATCAATTAAATATCAACAATTGATCAAGTTTAATCTAGGAACTGATGTAGAATTATAGTTGGCGAATATTAATGCATAGTTATAAACATGCAAGGTATTCAAATTACAACAATTGTTGAAGGAGTTCAAAAATGTTATTGCATAGACATACAAAGATCTAAAAGGGATTCCACCAAAGCTAGTACATCACATAATTAAGTTGGACATTAATATACCACCGACACATTAGGCCAAGTATAAATTAAATCCAAACTATGTTACAATAATCAAACAAGATATAGATAAGTTGTTAGCAACTGGATTTATTCAATCTATGGAAGAGGCTACATAGTTGTTACCCATAGTAGTAGTACCCAAGAAAAATGGCAAATTCAAAATCTATATAGATTTTTAAAAACTAAATTTAGCCATAAAAAAGGATCCAAACCCATTATCTTTCACAAATGAAATGCTAAACATAGTAACATGGTATGAGGCATATTCTTTCCTAGATGGTTATTCATGCTATCTTCAAATCTTTATAAGTCCAAAGGACAAATACAAGACTACATTTGTTACAGATTGGGGGGCTTTATATGGAAGGTGATGTCGTTTGGAGTGAAAAATGGACCTCCAACATATAAGAAAGTTGTTACCAAAACATTCAAAGAATATTTGGAATTTTTTATGAAGATATTTTTGAATGGTTTTATAGTTTATAATGACATGGAAAGTCATCTACAAAAGCTCACATTATATTTTCAAAAGTGCAAAGAATATGGCATTAATATGAAACTAGACAAATGTGCATTTATGGTATTTTCAAGGATGGTCTTGGGTTTTATTGTTTCCAAAAAAAGGAAACTACTAGATCCAATGAAGATACAAACAATAGTAAACATGCCACCACCCAAGAATCCACGATAGATTCAAGTATTCAATGGGATGGCACAATATAACATATGTTTTATCAAAAAAAATGTTGTTATTATGGCACCTATCATTAAACTAACCACCTAAAGACAAAGACTTTTCTTTGGATAGAAGGAATGTCAAAAGGCTTAGGAATTGATTAAACATAAGTATATTGAAACACTGATATTGATATCACCAAACTAGCAAGTGGAATTTTATGTTCATACAAATGTATCCTTGTTAGTTGTGGGGGCTATGTTGTTTTAGAATGTAATAGGGAAGAGTGATTAACCAATAGTGTATGCTTCTAGGCTTCAAATTAGAGTAGAACAAAATTATAACACAACAAAGAAAGGCTTTAGTAATGGTTTTTGGCTTGCACAAGTTTAGGCATTTTTTGTAGGGCAATAAGTTTGTCTTTTATGTAGATCATATGGCATTGGTTTATTTGGTCAACAAGCCACATGTTTCAACGAAAATAACAAGGGTTTTTTTTATTCCTAGATTATGATTTCACAATAATGTATAAGCTGAGCATAACTCATGTAATTGTAGATGCATTATCAAGGCTACTAGATATTATAGAACCCACAAGTGTGCTTGATTAAACCACATATGTAAGTTTCTTTTACACAAAGCTTAAATGGTTGAATGATGTAAAAGAATTTTTGAGAACATGACAAATTGAAAGCACTTTATTGGTACAACAAAAATAGAAATTAGTTAGGAGGGCATAGCCTTTCACACTAAAGAATGGTGAATTATATGGAGTGGGCTAAAACAATAGATTACAACGATGTTTGACAACTACATAAGCATAGATGGTGATGAGAGAATTGCATGAAGGACCATCAAGAATGCATTTTGTAACTAAAATAACACAGAAAGATATTGATGTTGGATATTGGTGGCCAACTATGTATAAAAATGTGCATGATTATTGTAGATCTTGTGATGCATGTCAAAGAATAGGAGGATTGGCAACTCAAAGTTTTGCAAAGTTGGTCACAAGTTTTCCAAAGGAACCATTTATGAAATGGGGACTTGATTTTGTGGGGCCAATTAAACCAACATGAAAATATACATGAAACAAATATTATTCTTATAGCCACAAATTATGGTACCAAGTGGGTAGAAGCAAAATCATTAAAAATTAATATTATAACAATCACAACAAAATTTATGCACAAGTGCATATTAACCAAATTTAGATGTCCTTTGATTATAGTCACAAATCAGGGAGTTCATTTCATTAATGATGCCATCAAGTATTTGATAGATCATTTTTTGTTGAAACATGTGAGTTCTATAGCTTATTATCCTTAAAAGGTATGGGCAAGTTGAGTCTACTAATAAGGTATTGGGACATTATTGATCAAGTTAGTGAAAATAGAACAAATCGAGATGAACATTTGTCTATGATGTTATATTCATATAGATTACATACAAAGTAGCAATAGGGTATACACCGTATCAATTAATGTATGGATTACATCCATTGATGCCCACAAAGTACACAATGCTAATTGTTAGTGGAAATGAGAGAGACAATACTTTAGTGAAAATTTTAACTAGTAGAATCACAAAGCTAGAGAAGTTGCATGAAGTTAAAATGTAGGCTACAAAAACTACAAGAATTTAAGAGTGCAATAGAATATTATGGAGTACATGGAATCTGAAGGTAAAAAACAAGAACGACAAATGCCAATATATTGGGAAGAAAATGTAGGTGGAATTTAAGCATAAAATTTTGATACGAAGGAAGAAAATGAAGACTATGAAATATAGAAACCATAGATGAAGAGTACTGAAGATGAAAAACAGATGGAAGATCATGTGGTCAACACAATATTGATCTTTGATCTACAAATGATTAAAAGTTTGTAAATAACAATTTCAAAAGTGAGGGATTTGAGAAGCACATATCTAAAAACAAATTGTCAAGGGTATCAGCTGAATCAATAGAAGTATTCGCCCAGTCATCAAGGGTATTTGCACAATCATTAGATTTGTTGGCACAATCAATAAAAAAATTAATATAGTCAACAAATGTATTGTCACAATTAGTATATGAATTGACACAATTAGTAGATAAATGGGCACAATCAACAAAAGGTGTGCAAGGTGAATGAAGTGGAATAAGTACAACTAATGTAAGTAAATTAAAGATGTGAAGTAATTGGAAGATGAAATTTGTGGTGTTCATTCATAACGATGACACAAAGTGCTTCCATGTGGTTGTACAAGGGACACATAAACTTATGGTGATGGGCCATATTAATTTCGAGGATCATGCATTAATTAAAAGACAATGAGTAGGTTAAAAATGAATGAAATGGGCAAGAAATTCAAGGACAAAAAGAGGGGGTAAATGTTGAAAGCAGTTTGTGTTTGTTTTTGGAAGTTGCATGCATTTTTTAAGTTCTAAAGTTCACAACATCATGAGTGTAGGGAGTGCGATTGAAAAAATACAAAAAATAGTAGAGGAAAAGGAAGCGAAGAGGAGTGAACATAGACGAAGGTAGGAGGAGGAAACAAAATTGTTGAGAAAAATAGACGCAAAAGAGGAGTTGAGAAGAGTAGAAAGATAAGGCATGTTGAATATTTAGTAGTTAGTTATAAGGTCACTACCACATTCATCGTCATCTTTGGAATGTGCATAAGGAAAGGCGTATAATTGAAAAGATGCAATTTGCGTAAATGATAATTCATGATAAAACATTTGTAGTTGAATTTTTGCATAGTAGAAAAAGTTGGTGTGCAAGATAGCAAACAAGACCAAGAGCTACATTAGTAGATCCAATGTTCATTGAAAAATCAGAGGAAGACAAAGTTGTGGAACAACATTTAGTGGAAACACAAGTAGTGCAAAAGGATGTAGGGGAGGAGAACGTTGTTGAAGTGGAAGTATAGTAAACCATAGAAGTGTAGGTGATGGCAAAAGCACAACAAAGGGCAATGGAGATGGAGAAATAAGAATCAGAAGTTGTAATGAAGAGAAAATGAAGAATCTTAGATAGAGCTACACTTCTAGAGAAAGGTATTAAAATTTCAAATCTTGAGCGATTCATGTGGACAGAAACAAAACAAAATTATGATAAACATGTTGAGCGGATGGAGAATTGGAAGGGTATTTGGCGCACCCCAAGGTCCTTGATGGACTCAACTGTGAACCCAAAGGTGAAGACATCGAAAGGAGAAGGAATTGGGGTTCATTCCTTGGTTCACAACACTTCGAGGGTAGAAGGGCATGTTGGAGCTCCGGGATGGGACTAGGGAGATTGACAAGCAATTCAATCACTCACACAAACTTGCACAAACCAAACAACAAGTTGGTTAGTGCATAGTTAGAACACCTTGATGCACGGATGAGCCACGGACTCACAAGACTCACCACGGCCCAGACTTGGGCCACCACTTTCCCCTTTATAGTATACTCAGTGCATGGCCACAAGACTAGCACCCAAATGTCATTTTGTCCTAGGACTCCCAAATGGGAGTCCCGAAATTCCCATAGTTGGGACTCTTGCAACTTTAGGGGCCCATAACTTTGTGTGTAGACCTCTAATTGAGATGAGGTTTGAAGAAAAGTTGTAGCCCTGATTAAGAGTTTTCCAACGATATGTTGCAAGCCACCTACATGCAAGGTAATCAGGGCGATTCCCAACTTTTAGTGGCAATTTGACTCCCAGCCTTTTTTTTGGCTATAACTTATGTTTTAAGTGTCCAAATGGGTCATGCGAGCCCATTTTAAACATCTACATTCTAATACATTTCCAATGATATAAATAACTTATCAATCCAATGGGTTTTGACCTTTGTAATTATTTTCTGAAGCTTCGATAGTCCATCACGACTCCAACTTTGGGCCCACTTGGGAGTGTGAAGGTTCATTCCCCCACACTTTCCTACACTCCCGGGAGCATGAGAGGTGACTTTCGGGCTTCCCTCTTTGCCCTCACCCTTGCAAGCCCTTGCCTTGATCACAAGCCTAAGGTTAGGTTGCAACAATATTGTTGAGGAAGAAAATTGGGCTTTTAAAGCAAGGCTTGTTCCTTTGTTTTTGATGGATTGGCAAGCACCAATGTTCGATGTAATGTTGGAATTTTTGAACACATTCTTGATCGATGGTGCATATATCTACTTTGGGCATAAGGATAAAGTGTATGTAATTAGCAAACAACTTATTATAGATGTCTTTGGAGTGTGTGTGGAAAGGTGTGTAGAAAAACCAAAAGGGTAAGTTAATAAGTCATTGGTAGTTCAACCATTACAAAGTTGAAAACTTGCACTTGCAAATTCTTTTATAAATCAATGGAATGTAAAGAATTTGGGTTTGCCATACTCTATTAAATATTTTGCCATGATATTTGTCATTTATTAGAAGGAGAAGGTACATTATTTTAACAACAAGAATGTTATTACATTAGTGAGAGTAGAGAAGGGGTAGAAAGTAGATTGGGCACATATTATACTCAATAGTATGTGTAGTGAACTAGATTGATGGTATAAGTAAAAGATAATAAGGGGGATGAGAAAGATACCTATCAATTTGCCTTGGTATTGGAAAAAATCTTTTGATATCTATTTGTGCATCAAAAGGAGAATCCACAAATACCATCGCCCACAGTTAAAAGAACTAAGGAGATGTAAACAACACTAAAAATAGAAAAAAGGTTGCAACGAACTTTCTGAGAAGTGTTTTTTAATAGGAAAAACAAAGTTGAGGAAGGAGGAGCCTCATGTTCAAGAGTGAAGAAGGAATAGGAGAGCACAAAAGTAAGGGCATAGAAAATGATGAAGGGAAAAATGGAACCATTTATAGTGCCAATAGTTGTACATGCAGCCATATAAATTGTTGAAGTACCACAAATGACATCTCCACAGGAAAGACAACTAAAGGAACATAGGTAGGAGGATCATGTGATATTTATTTAACAAACGATGGTTACATTGTGTATTTTATGTAATACATTATAATATCATTACCCTATATGGTTTATTAATGATTATAATGATTTTATACATTTCATATTGTTATACAACTCCACCCTTACCTTAAATTTGTAATTTATTCATGTTATAAATCACTTTCTCCGAGAATTGGAACAAGTAATAACTCTAGCACCATAATTAGTTGCATAGTCAATTGTACCGTTGGTTGTTATAGGTTCTTCAAAACTTAATCAGTCTAAGCTTAAGAAACAAAAACAAAAAGTTAATACAATGTTGCGTCACGCTAGGTTCATTCTTTCACCAAATCTAAAAAAGGTTGATTTTCACACCACTAGAGTGGACATATATTCAACAATAAGAAAGAATTACAACCTAGGTCAAGATGGGAGAGAATGACAAGAAATGGGTGTCCAAAGTTAGGCTTATAAGATTATTTGAACTACAATGGAAAACACCATGCCATGGTTGCTTGGTGGAGTTTTTCAACACTTATTAAATCAAAGGAAAAACCATTTGGATGAGTTAAACATTTATAAAAAAGGTTGGAAAAAACAAAAACAAGTAAAGAAGAAAACTATAGAGCCATGCTTCTGAGCATTGCCTTGCCAAGATCATATGTTAATACATAACTGACGCACTCCCAACTCCTTGCAAGATTCAAAAGTGAGTCCAAGTACAAAACAGCGGAAGGGGGACGAATTGGGGCACGCTCCCTAGCTCACAACACTTTGAGGGGTAGAGGGGTGTGTTGGAGCTCCGAAATGGGACTAGGAAGAGTTGACAAGCTTCACTCACTCACACAGGCCTGCACACAACCCACACAAGGTGGTTAGTGCATAGTTGGAGCATTTTTGGTGCTAGGACGAGCCATGGGCAACACAGACATACAAGATTCACCACAGCCGAAAAGCCACCACCTTCCCCCTTATAATATACTCTACACTTCTCCACGGAGCCCACATCCAAATGGCTTTTCTCTCTCAGGACTCTCGCTTGGGAGTCCTGAAATCGCGCCAGCCGGGACTCCCGCGATTTTGGAGCCCCATAACTTTGCGAACAAACCTCAAATCGAGGTGTGGTATGAAGCAAAGTTGTAGCTCTCATCGAGATCTTTCCAACAATATGTTGCACGTTGTTTGCAGCTAAGTAAATCGGGTCGATTCCCGAATTTTTCTGGTTGGGAGTCAAACTGGCAGTTTGACTCCCGGCCCTTCTTTTGGCCATAACTTATGTTTTAGATGTCCAAATGAGCAATGAGATCCCATTTTAAACATTTATGTTTCAAGAGCTTTCTAATGATATAAAAAATGTCACGAGAAACTGAGTTTTGACCCCTGAAATCACTCTCTAAAGTTTTGGGAGCCTACCAGGACTCAATCTCCCAAAGTGGGAGTTGCCTTGGGAGTGTGAGGGTTCACTCCCTCACACTTTCTCACACTTTTGGGAGTATGTGATGTGACTCCCAAGCTTGCTCTTGCCCCAAAACCTTACAACCCCTTTGCTTTGGTCGCAAGCCCAAAACTAGGGTTGCGACAATAATAATGGAGTGTAAATAAGATGAAAAAACCTTATGACATTTGTTTCCTTGCACTAATTCAAGTTATTTACCAAAGGGACAAGGTCTATTATTTTGATAATATAAATGCCATATCTATTATGACATCTATGAAAGGGAATGTTGTAAATTAGGTAAACACCATGTTTAAACAACTACACATAAAGTTGATGAGATGGACAACCTCTTAGACCAAAATGATGATGGGAACAATTATGGTTGTTCCTAAGATAGATGTTTTTCATTCAACATTAGTTATTGAAATTGACACACTCCTAAACCCCTTGTTAGTCTCAAAGATGAGTCTAAGGTAGAAAACATCGGAAAGGTGAGGGGTTCGGGGCACACTCCCTGGCTCTCAGCACTTTAAAGGGATAAAGGGGCGTGTTGGAGCTCCAGGATGGGACTAGGAAGAGTGACAAGCAATCTATTCATTCATTTGGTTCTACATCCAACCAACCATAAGTTGGTTAGTATTATGTTGCAACACCTTTGGTGCTAGGATAAGCCATGGGTGACTTTGGACTCACAAGATTCACACTGGCCTAGACTTAGGGGGAAGTCACCACCTTCCGCCATGTAGTATTCTCTACGCCTCTCTGTGAGGCCCCCATCCAAATGGCCTTTTTGTCCTAGGACTCTCAAAGGGGAGTCCCAAAACTATTAAGGTTGGACTCTCGCAACTTTGCGGGGCCATAACTTCTTGCTCAGACCTCTGATTGGGATGAGATCTAAAGCAAAGTTGTAGCTCTTGTCAAGAACTTTCCAATGATGTATCACACTCCATCTACACACACGGAAGTCAGGTCGATTCCTGACTTCTTGTGGTCAAGAGTCAAATTGGCAATTTGACTCCCGCCCCTTTCTTTTTGCAATAACTTGTGTTGCAGATGTTCAAACGGGTCATAAAAGACTATTTTAGACATCTAAACTTCAATAGCTTTCCAATGATATAAAGAACTCCTCAATGCAAGGTGTTTTGACCTCTGCGATTACTCCCTGAAGGTTCGGGAGTCCACTTGGACTCTAACTCCCAAAAGGAGAGCTCACTTGGGAATGTGAGTCTTCCTTCTCACATTCTTCTTGGCCTGCGCCCTTGAGACCCTTTTTCCTTAGTTGCGAGCCCAAGGCTAAGGTTGCGATAGAAATCTTGATGTAACATTTTTTCCCCGACATAGATCAATAGATTCCACCAAAAGTTGTACCCATTGGAGTACATGAAGCTTCTACATTTAGGGTGGATACCTCATAGTTGAGGAATACAATACAACGAATTAAACGCCTTCTTGCATCATCCAACAAATCACCAAAACAAAAGCCGGCCAAAGATCAAAGAAGTACTAAAGATTCAAAAGAGGAGGAAAAAAAGGAAATACCTCTAATGATCAAGAGGAGGAAACAAATGCAAATAGCACTTCTAATACCAAAAGTCCTAGCATTTCACACCATACCAAGGCCACAACAACCTCATGAGGGGGCACAAAAACCTGTAGCACCTACAATGGTTCCACCCCTAAAACAAGTTGCCAAAAGGGAAGCATAATATGAGGATCACATTACACATTGCCTGAAAATCCAAAACATCCATAGGAGCATCAGAGGGAAAGATTTGTATCTCCAAACAAAGACCCAACTGGGTACCATCACATTCACCATCCCCCCAGTAATAAATTTAGGTATAAACTACAACACCACAAATTGCACATCACAAGGATAGACCATCATTCTCAACAGGGATGTATGAATTAGGGGATAGGTTTGAAGCATACATAAGCATCTACAAAAACATATAAGGGAACAACTCCAATATTTCAAACCTCGCGCAAGTGGATATTTGAATGCAGAAATAGAAGAGGATATGTTTTTGTTGGTTTATTCCAGTACGTGGCAAATTATAATATGAAGATGGAACAAACTAGGATTGAATTGTCAAGACTTAAAATTTTACGTGACAAAAATGAAGCAAAAAAGTAGGAGTTGGAGAGCAAAGTTGTAGTTCCACAACAACATGTAATAGATATACAAAATCAAGTCCGTGCCATTGAAGTACAAAATAAAAAGACACTTCAGGTTAAGAAAAGAAAGTTAAACAAGCTACAAATGGAGTTTACTATGGCAAATAAAAAAAGGGACCTTCGAGCAACAGATGCAATCATATGAAATTATTAGGGGGGAGAAAGATCTATTAAATTTGAATCATGAAAGAGAGGATGCTAGATATTGGGCCTTGAAAAAATAGGCAAATGATCTAGATATTAGATTTGCAACTTCGTAATGAGACAAGGATGGTGTAAGTGCATGTGCATGAGATATAAATTATGAAATTCAAGGAGGAGATTCAGATTACTATGCATCAAAGGGATGAAGTTGTATGGGACAAGGACAAAACTTAGGCTACATGTAGCAAATCAATCTAGAAGTTACAACATGATGCAAAGAGAATAAACACAATTGTGAACTTAATCATAACCATGGAGGCATATTTGTCTGAGCACATATTGAAGGAGTATGACAATATGTTGATGCATAATAAAATTCTAAAGACTAAATAGAAATCCTTGTCATTGCAAGCATCTAATGTTATACATGGTGGAACTTAATCCACAATATGTTGTAGACAAATTTGAAGACCTTATTTAATGAACACAAGGCAATTGAAACCAACTATAGGAAGAAGCTAAAGGCATATTGATAAACATATCCATATTTTAATTATGATTCACCTTCTACATCTCCTAAGGGTAGTTTTAATACTTCAAACTTCAATTAGTATGAAGTAGGTCCAAGTGGGGAAACTCAAAAAGTTCAATCAAATACACTTGTAGAATTAAGGGGAGGAGACATTATAGAGGAGGTCGTGGATGAACAAACATTGGCACAATCTAAAAGCAAGTCCCAATAGAATAGGAAGGACAACATGTGTCTACCTAAATAGAGTCCACATAGTATGTTACAGTAACTACAACAACACCAATCTCATAGGATGAATGGGTTAATGGTCATGCACAAATCTTTATAGACACACAAGACCAGCTACAACTACAAAACAATGTAAACAAAGGAAATTATTGTAATAGAAGAACAACAATCTATGGAAATAGAGGTAATAGTCACAAAATAGGCAATTGCAAAATAAACAATAATAAGGGGTAGTTTATTATGTAGATTTAAGGTTCTTTTAGTATAGATGTCCATAGGCATGATTTCAAGGACAAAATCCAAAGTACATGGGGGAGTAATGCTAAAGGTGAGAATGTATTGTAGTAATCAAACATATTAGGATGCATGGGGATAATGAGTGGGTATTGTGATGTTTATTATAAGACAAGTTGGATAGAAGAAATTTAGTAGAAAAAAAATGCATAATAATGGAGATGAGTATGTGAGATTAAGATTATTGAAGTGGAATTCAAACTAATCAAAGGTAGGAGAATTGAAAGATTTGAAGATTTTAAAAAATAATTATTTGCAATTCATTTTTTAAGTTATTTTTTGGGACATACATAATAGAGTGTAGAGAATTTCATTTCAAAGTTTAGATAATAAGTTTTGATGAAGAACACAGTTATTTAATTATGTTTTTTTTCCTTTTTTTATGTATTTTTCCATAATTTTTTATTTTCTACTTTCCATTAGTATGAAAAGAAAAACTCTTGCATAATTATGACAAATTCAAAACCATGTAAACACCTTTGCTATAAGAAAGTGTTGTTGAATAGCATTTTGGAACATGTCTTGAACTTGAACACAAATTTCATAATTTAAATTGAATATGTATAAGAACAAAATCTGAAGTTAAAAGAGTGTTAGAATATTAGGATTTACCATTGACATAAATGCCATAGTAGATGGTACATTGTCCATCAACAACTTGTGTTGAGATCCCCATCGATAACAACCTTGAGGTCGCCCAACATTGGAAGTTTTGCATACTTGTATGCATATTGAAAAGGCTTGTTTCCACCTTCATTTCATTAGGGTTGGTGTTTTCAATCCATCATTGCAACACATCCATAAACAATTGGGGTGGAGGTTTTGGCATAGGATTAAGCCTAATTGTAGACTTATGAAAATCTTTGCTTAGCTCACTATCCAAAAGCAAGAAAAACATGTTGTCATACATATGCTTCCTCTTTTTTTCATGCTAGTCATTCATTGTGTATGGAATGGGATTTGTTGATGTAGGCCTCAAAAACCCATGGAATACCATAATCTCATGACAAATTTGACAACATTTTTTATAACCCTAATATAACTTTGACATGGATTTCAAATTTCCTCCCCCTTCCTATTGTGTTCACCTTTCTTGTGGCATGCGCTTGTGGTCCAACAACCTTTACATAAACCCTAAACCCTAAACCCTAAACCAATTTGTTTGAAATGTTTCCATTTTCCCATTTTTGGAAAACAATCTTCCATAATGCATACATGTTATTCGACATCGTCAATATGTTGAGCCATTTTTTTTTATCACTTTCACTCTAAACATAAAATGAAGAGTATTATCAAAACTTGCAACCATATGCACAAATTTTTCATACATTCATAAAAATTCCATGCATGAGCAAATATTTGAATTTTTTTTGCAACAATTTTTAATTTTAGAAAATGAGTGAATTTACCTTATATTCCTTTCTCTTCCTAGGTCTTTCATCAATATCTCTTGCTATACAATTGTATTCAATCCATATTTGGCGTTTGTAGATGAGCTTTCCCTATATGTTGGGGATGTATATTTTATTGCCTTGGTGTTGTTGAACATAAATGACATCTTGCATAGCTTCATAGGATCTAGAGATCACACAAAATTATTTGAAATGCAAAGTACTCATTCCTAATATCCTTCAACAACATTGGTAATTCAAGGATCTTGTGCATGATAGAAAAAAATGCAAGTATATATTTTTCATTCAAACTAAAATGAAACTCATCAACGACTTATAGGGAAAGATAGTTTAATTTCTACTTAAGCTTACCTTTATGATCAAGATATATGCTAACCACCTAGATGAAAAAAAATCAAGTTTAAAATATCCACCCATGATCTTGGCTTATCCCTTGCAATCTCATCTAGATGGTCAAGGTCCATTAGTAGCACAAACATTGGGCAAATGTACTCAAATGAGTTCTATCATGTGATATTTACTTTCATTTTGTCCTTGTGTCTTTCTAAGAGATAATGATACACAACCCATCTTGGTGTGAAAAAGATCAATGAACGGAAATTATAACCCATGCAATTGGTTTATTTCTGAATGGGAAGTAGTCTTTATACCTCCCCCTTGTTATTTTTTTTATTGGCTTACATTTGGTAACATTAAATAATTTAGGTGTTTTTTTAAGGACAAGGTTGTCAATTATTTTCTCCTTATGTTCTTCTACCGTTTTTTTTTGTCTTCTTGGTTGACTTTGGCATGGTTGTGGAACTCTTGACATGTGCAACTAGTAATTGGGATTGAGGAACAATTTTCTCATTTTTTCTCTATCCACATCAACTACCATTTTCATCTCATCCCATCTTTCCTTCAAATCTTGCCATGTTGGCTCAAAATGGTTTGTAATGGTGAAACCTTTTGGTAGACATTAATATTCCACCATTATTCATTCTAAAATCGATTCATTTTCATGTTATTTTTTGTGTATAAAATTGTATTAATACTAAACTAAAGATATCATGATAAAACTCAACTAGAAACCCATTACAAAGCACAAATCTATATACAATTTTAACTTTTGTAAAAAATCTATAACAAAATCAAATACTCATATTAGATGGCAATAGAAACATATGGAAGCAAAAAAACATTGTAGTAACATTGTACTTTCTTCATCAAAACCATTTGATCATATCACTTGAATTTTTCCATCTCTAAAACTACTTCTTTTTTTCAAATCTTTTTTCTTGTTTCAAGAAAACTCATCTGATAATCCTTTTTTCTCACAATGTTTTTCTAAATATCTACTCAAGTTCCCGCCATAAAACAAGTTTGAATCAAGCTTCATCAATCCCAATCTTACATAGTCATCCTCCACTTCTATCCACCTTGTCAATCATTTACACTACCTTTGTCCAGTCTATTCAATAGGGACGACATAGTTCTTTACTCAATACCTCCATCTAGCCTATCCATCAAAGATTGTATAGTTTTACCCTTAACATTACCCCCTATACTTTGGATTCTGTCTTTGAAATCTTATGCATAGAAAAGTACAAAATTCTACATGAAGAACAATTACAAACTAAGGTTATTATTTAGAATGGATTAACATCTTTCCTTGAATCACTTGTGCAGTTTCCTATGCTACTTTAGGTATTTCCTAATCTATACATTATTGTTTTTTTTTATACATGTTCTTCTTTAATTTATAGTTGGTTATGTGGATCCACCTATTGTTGAGTAGTTGTAGTTGTATGTGTGTGGCCATTATCTCCTTCATCTTGCACTACTACAAAATGTGGGTGTAATTCATTAGTCCTCGTTCACTACAACAATGAATTCATCGCTTGTTCACTGGTCCCCATTCACTATAACCAATGAATTCACTCAAAATCTAATGAAATCACCATAGTAGTGACATACGAAATACGCATATTTTTCGAAGGTGCTCAAAAAGAAGTATTTTTAAGTATTTTAAAATTTGAAAATGTGAATACGTGAAATACGTGAATACGATGAGCAAAACGCTGAGCAAGC